>Ga0136587_1000051_pt1 | contig 32073 bp, 34 predicted proteins | sample AntRauMFilla1563_FD_101386 | JGI IMG/M metagenome (GOLD analysis project Ga0136587, IMG submission 101386) | Saline lake microbial communities from Rauer Islands, Antarctica - Metagenome Filla 1 #563 | ecosystem: Environmental > Aquatic > Non-marine Saline and Alkaline > Saline | place... | reverse complement strand
ATTTTACCCCTAATGGGATATGATTACTAATTTAGTCCCTAATGGGATATGATTACTAATTTTTCCCTTTATGGGGGTATTATTCACCCCTTATTGGGGTATTATTATTAATTTTAAAAATATTCTATACTATAATTATTATTATAAATAATTTCATATTGATCTTTATTATTTATACTGTGTATTTTTACAGGTTTTGTATCTATTCAGTAATTTTGACTATCATATATTTTATGTCTTTTAGTTAAATTAAAACTAAATTGTATATTAGATTTTATAACGGATAATTTAAAATTATTTAAATCTCTTTTAAAATTATTTATACGATTATAAATATATGGAGTTTGGTCTTTATGTAAGTTTTGTTTCATAAATTCGAAAGATATATTTTGATCATTCAACCCTTTAAAAACAATTTTTATATTATCATTATAGTCTTTGTATGTATAACATTTAGGTGCTAAAAAAATGGCTTCTTTAATTTTTGTTTCTAATTTCATAGAGCCTAATTTATCTGAAATTAATTTATCTGATAAAGGTTTTTCTAAAAAAACTGAATCAGTATCTGTATATAAACATTTGTTTCCTTTAATTGTCTTATACTTATACATATTTATTCTTGAATAACTAGTTATTGCTGAAGCTATTTGTACAGCTGTATTAGTATTAGTGGAAATTATATTAATGGCATTGGTTAAATCTTGTTGAGTTTTATATTTTTGATTAACATTTGTTAATAATGAAGTATTATTGTAACTTACATTATATATTTCCGTACCTTTTATTTTAGTAATATTGGTTATAATATAATGTTGTTTATAATATTCTAATTCTTGTAAATTTAAAAATTTTTTTTTTTCTGGCATTAATTTCATACCAAATCTACCATATAATGAATTAAGTAATAATTTAGTAATTAAGTTCATAGGGTGTGTTTTAGGGTATTTTATTCTTTCTTTATATAATTCATAAACATATTTTTTTAAAGGATAACCTTTATTATATTGTAATCCTTTTATTGGTGTTATTATATATCCTAATTTTTTAGCCTCTTTTAATTCTTCACTAAAGTATACACTTATTCATGTACCAATAGGTGAAATAATAGTTGAATTATTATTTGATTTAACTGGTAAGAAAGGTATTTTTATATCTTGAGGTGATTCAATTTTGGCTTCAATAAATCCAAAAAAATCGTCTAATATTATATCTTCTCCTTTTATTTTTTTTGGTTTACCTATGGGCATTTTTTTAGTCATAGCAAAAGGATATAAAGAATTTATGTCATAATAATATAAATCTTTACCATAAGGTATATATACTTCATTAATACCTCCTATATAAGATCTTCTTATAAATATATCATCTTCTAAAGTATTTTTTCAAATATTTGGATAATTATAATATTTAGATCTGAATATTGTAAAGGCTATAGATGCTATAGATAATTTATTATGTATATTACAATTGTAAAATTTTATTATATAATTTACATAGTTTTCAAATCCTTCTGCAAGTGTTTTTACATCCATTTCTATTAGTTCTTTTATTTTTTTAGGATTATTTTTTCAAATTGTTTTAATATGAGGATAATCAAAATCTATTTTTTTATATTTTTTATTAAAATATTCTGCTATTTGAGATAATTTAATATTTAACATTAGATATGTATCTTTTATATTAATATTATCTACTTTTATTTCATATATTACATTATTTCTTTCTATTATGCTTACTTGATTAGATTCATAAATTTTAAATAAATGTTGTAATATTATTAATCCATCAAATCTACTAAAATTATGAAAATATATTGTAGAATATTTAGCTATTTTTAATACATTTCTTAGATATGCTGTAAATTTATCTTCTAATACTTTTAAATCATCAGTATACTCTATAATATATGTATAAATTTTATTATTATCATTTTTTATTATAGAAATGGCAATAGGATAATGAATATTTTCTATAACTACTGTTTCAATATCTGCATAATAGACATCTTTATGATACTCTAAGACAGGTTTTAACTTAGATAAAGCTAATGTTTTTTTACTCATAATAATTTTATTATTAATTTATCTCTTAATACTAAATTATACATATTATAAAATTCAATAATTTTACGAGTTGTATTGTAAGCTATAACAGATTTATTTTTTTTATTATAAATTTCTTTAAATATATTTACATTATATAAATGTTTAATGAATTCTTTATCTATTTTTTGATCATACATTTCAATATTTGCAATAATGGTTATTTCTTTGAATTCTAGTTTATCTATGTTATCTAATATTGATTTAACACATAAATATGTATATGATTCATGATATTTAAATATTTGAGTAAGTTCATATTGTATATAAGCATCAAAATTTTTAATTACAATATGTTTAGACTTAATTTCATTTTTAAAAATTTTATAGTAAAGACGATAAATGAATATATAGGTATTAGTTGTAGGATCTATTATATTTTTTTCTGACATAAAATTTTCGATTTCTTTACATGTTTCAATTTTTTTATTATATATAATAGTATTTATTACTTTTATTTCTGTACTATTTATATTATTTTTTTCTAAAACCTTGATTTTTTTCAATAAATGATCTATGGTGGTTAAAGCATTATAAGTTATATTGATTATTTTTTTTTTATTATCTAACATTTCTTTTATATATGGTTTTTCTTTTATATAATAAAACTAAATGCAAAAAAAGTTATTATATATATATATATATATAATGGTAAGTTTTTTAACTAGAATAAAAGTTTTAGATAATTCTGGAGCTCGTTCAATTCAATGTATTAGAGTATTAGGGGGATTTAAAAATAATCCAGCTAAAGTGGGTGATATTGTAGTAGTGTCTGTGAAAAAAGCTACATCTAAAGGTAAAGTTAAGAAAGGAGAAGTAAAAAAAGCTCTTATAGTAAGATTAAATAATAATATAAAAAGAAAAGATGGTCATTATGTATCTTTTGATAGTAGTGCAGCAATAATATTAAATGAACAAATGCTACCTATAGCAAGTAGAATTATGGGTCCAATAAGTAGTGAGCTAAGAAAAAAAAGATTTATGAAAGTATTATCATTAGCAAAAAGAATTATATAAAATATGAAAAGAGATTTTATTTTTAAATTAAGATTGAGGAAAAGTATGAAATTACCTCAATTAAGAAAAATTGTAATAAATGTAGGAGTAAAAGAAGCAGTATTAAATAAAAAAGAAATAATACCAATAGCTACACAATTAGAATTATTAGGAGGTAATCAATGTAAAATAAGTAAATCTAAAGAAGCAATAGCAAGTTTTAAATTAAAAAAATCAACAGCAATAGGATGTTATATAACTTTATCTAAATTAAATATGTTAGAATTTTTATTGAAATTTAAAAGTTTAGTTTTATCAAATAAAAAAGATTTTATAGGTATTAGTAAATCTAATTTAGATGGTAAAGGTAATTTTGGATTAGGATTATCAGAAGGAAGTAATTTTGAAGAACTATCTAATCAATATGAAAAATTTGATAATTTTAATGGTATGGATATAATATTTGTAACATCAGCTGATAGAGATATGTATGGAGAGATATTATTAAAAAAATTAGGAATACCTTTTGTAAAATAATAAATGAATAGTAAAGATAATAAAAAAAGAAAATTAGTAGCTAAATATGAAATAGATAGAATGGCTCATAGGTATGTTATGAATAATTTATCAATATGTCAAGATGATAGATATGACGCATTTAAAAAGCTAAATAATTTACCAAAAAATAGTTGTAAAACAAGAATTAAGAATAGATGTGTAATATCTGATCGTTCAAAAAGTATCTATAGATATTTTAAAATATCTAGAATAAAATTAAGAGAATTAGCTTCAAGTGGTATGTTACCAGGTGTGAGAAAATCAAGTTGATAAAAAATGAGTAATTTAATAAGAGTAGTCTATACTATAAAAAATGGAATAATAGCAGGTTTAACAGAAGTAAATATACCTAGTTCTAAAGTAGTTATAGAAATAATAGATATTTTATTTAAAGAAGGATATATTTTAAGTTATCGTATAATAAAAAAAAATGGATTTGATTTTATAGAGATACAGTTAAAGTATTATTGATTAAATAAGTTAAATTATAAATATGTCAATGCAATAACAGATATTAAAATAATTTCAAAACCAGGTCGAAGAGTTTATTCTAAAGTTAAAGAATTAGAAGGAGTTAATAATGGCTTAGGAACATTAATAATTTCAACTCCAGAAGGTATAATGACAGATAAAAGAGCTAGAGATGAGAATTTAGGTGGTGAAATTTTGATAAAAATAAATTAATTATGTCTCATATAGGTAAAAAATTGATAAGATTACCTGAAAGTGTTAATATTAATATAATAAATAATATTATAAAAGTTTCAGGTGAATTAGGAGAATTAGAAATAAGTATATATAAATATTTAAATTTAAATATAACTTTAAAAGATAAATATTTATATTTAGAATCTCAAATTAAAAATAATAAATATTGAGGTACATATAGAACTTTAATCAGTAATATGATTACTGGAGTTTCTCAAGGATATTTAGTAAGATTATATTTGGTAGGTATAGGTTATAGAATATCATTAGAAAATAATAATTTAGTATTAAAAATAGGATATAGTAATCCAATAATACAAAAAATACCAGATGATATAAATGTAAAAATAGAAAATCCAACAATAATGATAATAAGTGGAATAGATAAAGCAAAAGTAAATGGATTTGCTTCAATAATACGTTCATATAAAAAACCTGAACCTTATAAAGGAAAAGGTATAACTTATAAAGGTGAATTTATAAGAAGAAAAATAGGTAAAAAAAAATAATTTTTTATCAATTTAATTATATATATATATATTTATAAATATATAAAAATTTAAGATTAAAAAAATGACATTTGTTATAATAATAGAAAAAATTTCTCAAGTTTTTGAAATTTTCTTTAAATTGGTTGTTAGTTTGTTTGAAATATTTTTAGAAACTTTAAAGTTAAATAGTGTGTCAATATTTATGGATGCACCTAGAGCATGGGGATTATATTTTCAAGACCCTGCAACACCAGCTATGGCAGGAATAATAAGATTACATGATTTAATTATGTTTTACTTAATTATAATTATAGTAGGAGTAACTTATTTCTTATCTTATTCTATTTATTCATATTCAGAATCAAAAGTAAAATTTAGTTTAAAATTCTTTAGACATGGAACTTTAATAGAAATAATATGAACAGTTTTACCTGCTTTTATATTAGTGGCTATAGCATTTCCTTCATTTAAACTTTTATATTTAATAGATGAAGTAATAGATCCAAAAATTACATTAAAAGCTATTGGTCATCAATGATACTGATCTTATGAAATATCAGATTATGTACAACAAACTGGAAAAGAAATAAACTTTGATAGTTATATGATACCAACAGATGATTTAAAACAAGGTGAATTACGTTTATTAGAAGTAGATAATAGAGTAATATTACCAATTAATACACATATACGTATGATTATTACTGGTGCTGATGTTATTCATTCATGAGCTGTTCCATCTTTAGGTATTAAAGTTGATGCAATACCTGGTAGAATTAATCAAGCATCTATGGTTATTAATAGAGAAGGTGTTTTCTATGGTCAATGTAGTGAAATATGTGGTGTACAGCATGGATTTATGCCAATAGTAGTAGAATCAGTACCATTAGAAAAATATATAGCTTGAGCTTGTGAACAATTAGGAATAGCTGATTAATATAGATAAAATAAAGATTTAATAAATGAGAACGATAAAAAGCCATCCAATTTTAGCTATAATTAATGAGTTTGTAGTAGACTCACCATTACCTTCAAATATTAATTACCTTTGGGGATTTGGCTCATTAGCTGGATTATGTTTAGTTATACAATTAATAACCGGTATTTTATTAGCCATGCATTATACTCCTCATGTTGATTTAGCTTTTATTAGTGTAGAACATATAATGAGAGATGTTAATTATGGTTGATTATTACGTTATGCACATGCAAATGGTGCTTCAATGTTTTTCATTGTAGTTTATATACATATTGCAAGAGGTTTATATTATGGATCTTATACATCACCTAGACAATTATTATGATCTTTAGGTGTAGTAATATTTTTAGCAATGATGGCAACAGCTTTTATTGGTTATGTATTACCCTGAGGACAAATGAGTTTATGAGGTGCTACTGTTATTACTAATTTATTTTCTGCTATACCATGAATAGGTACAGATTTTGTACAATTTTTATGAGGTGGATTTTCAGTAGATAATGCTACTCTAAATAGATTTTTTAGTTTACATTATTTATTACCATTTGTTATAGCAGCTTTAGTAGTAATGCATTTAATAGCTCTTCATCAACATGGTTCTAATAACCCAACTGGATTATTATCTAATATGGATAAAATTCCTTTTCATCCTTATTTTATAGTAAAAGATATTGTAGGATTTGTAATATTCTTTTTATTTTTTAGTATTATAATATTTTTTGCACCTAATATTTTAGGTCATCCAGATAATTATATTCCTGCTAATCCATTAGTAACTCCACCTCATATAGTACCAGAATGATATTTTTTACCTTTTTATGCTATATTAAGATCTATTCCAGATAAATTAGGGGGTGTTGTTGCTATGATTGGTTCGATATTAATTTTATTTTTATTACCTATATTACACACTAGTGAAATTCGTGCTAATACATTCCGTTCTATTCAAAGAAAAGTTTATTGATTTTTTGTTATAGATTTAGTTTTATTAGGTTGAATAGGTGCAAATCCAGTAGAAGAGCCTTATGTTCTTATAGGTCAAATAGCTACAGGTTTTTATTTTGCTTATTTCTTAGTATTTACACCAGGAATAGGTATATTAGAAAATTTCTTAGTAAAATTAAATTTTAAATATAGAGGTATATAAAAAAAATATATGCTTTTATATCCCTTACGGGATTTGAACCCGTGTTGCTGCCTTGAAAGGGCAGCGTCCTAACCGTTAGACGAAAGGGACTTGATATATATATATATATATATAATTATGAAATTAAGTCAAAATTTAGCTAAAAGATCTAAGATACAATTCGGTCGTAATAGGCTTATAAAGAGGTTAAAAAGTAAAAGATTGAAAAAATCTTTATTTATTTATTATATTCAAAAAAAACGCAAATTAAGAGCTATTAAAAAAATGTGAATTAGTAAATTTAAAATTGCGTTATTAAAGTATAATGTAGGTTATAGTGCATTTATACGAAGAATGAGAGCGAATAATGTGGAATTTGATCCAAAAGAATATTATATACTATCTAAATATGAACCTTTTAGTTTTCATTGTATAATGTTATGCTTAAAGTTAGTATAACTGAGCTCTATTTGTAGTAAAGTCTAATTTTTTTTTTTTTTTATGGCAAATAATACAAAACAATATCATCCATATCATTTAGTAGATCCTAGTCCTTGACCTTTTTTTGCTGGTGTATCTGTATTAGTTTTAACTAACGGCGCTGTTATGTATATGCATTCATATAAATACGGCTTTTTAATATTTTTATTTGGGTTATTTATGGTTTTAGTAACAATGTTCTTCTGATGAAGAGATGTAATACGTGAAGCTACTTTTTTAGGATGTCATACAAAATTAGTGCAAAAAGGATTACGTACAGGTGTTATTTTATTTATAATTTCTGAAGTATTATTCTTTTTTGGTTTTTTCTGAGCATTCTTTCATTCTAGTTTAGCTCCATCAATAGAATTAGGAGGTATGTGACCACCTAGAGGTATTGAAGCATTAAATCCTTGAGAAGTTCCATTATTAAATACTGTAATTTTATTATCATCAGGAGCAACAATAACATGAGCACATCATGCTATAGTAAGTGGTGATAGAAAAAATGCTATAACAGCTTTAATTTATACAATATTATTAGCTGTATGTTTCACAGGATTTCAAGCGTTAGAATATTATGAAGCACCATTTACAATCTCAGATGGTATTTATGGTTCTACTTTCTTTATGACAACTGGTTTTCATGGTTTCCATGTTATAATTGGTACAATATTTATATTTGTATGTTTAATTCGTTTAATTTTACATCATTTTACTAGACATCATCATGTTGGATTTGAAGCTGCTGCTTGATATTGACATTTTGTAGATGTAGTATGACTATTTTTATTTATAAGTGTTTATTGATGAGGTTCATAATAATTCCCTTTATAGGGATAAACCCTTTAGGGGTATAAAAATTGCGGGTAATGGGAATTGAACCCATATATTTTGCTTGGAAGGCAAATAACTTACCATTAATTGATACCCGCATATATATATATATATATATGCTTATAGCTCAATTGGATAGAGTGTCGGATTACGAATCCGAAGGTTGAGAGTTCGAATCTTTCTAGGCATGAAGTATAAGCCTATTTGGTGGAATGGTAGACACGAAAGATTTAAAATCTTTTCCTTTTCGGGGTATCGGTTCAAGTCCGATAATGGGTATATAGAAGAATGATGGTAATTTTTTATAATAAAAATTTTTTATATATTATGGCATTAGAAAGCGCAAAATTAATAGGTGCTGGTTTAGCAGCAATAGGTTTAGTAGGTGCTGGTATCGGTGTTGGTACAGTATTTGCTGGATTATTAAATGCAACAGCTCGTAATCCTTCTTTAAATCAACAATTATTTACATACGCTGTTTTAGGTTTCGCTTTAACAGAAGCTGTAGGTTTGTTTGCTTTAATGATAGCATTCTTGATACTATTTGCATTCTAATTTTTTAGAATCAATTTTTTCTATTTTTAAATATACACTTTTATGCGGGATAGAGCAGTCTGGCAGCTCATTAGGCTCATGATCTAAAGGTCGTAGGTTCAAATCCTACTCCCGCACTATTTCTTCGTAGGTTTTATCCTACTTTTTTATATATTTTTAGTATTTGGATATTAAAAATAAAATTAATTAAGTAGTAATTAAAAAGTTTTTTATATATTATTTATAGTTAATTCATAGTTTAAATCCTGTTACTCCATGTTTAGTTATAACACTTTTAGTAGCATAATCTATTTTTGCATTTATTGTATTTAAGGGTACTTGTCCTCATTTCATTTTTAATAATCTTGCTCTCGCAGATCCTTTTATTCTTCCAGATCCTATTATCTTGATACCTTTTATTTTTTTTTTAGTTTTCTTTAAAATATTCTTAACTTTTCATCTATATCTTTTAACTCCTTTTTTATAATGTCTAGCTAAAATTTGTATTAATATAGAAGGTTGATAAATAGGTATTGATTTAACTAATTTTGCAGGTCTTATTAATAAACTTGTCTCTAAAGAAGTAATACTATTTATTTTTTTTTTTATTTTCTTTATTAATTTAGATTGAAATTTATAATATCGTCTAGGTCTAGTTGAATGATATATTTTAATTTTTATAAAAATAAGGTTATTTGTTCTATATATAATAGGTTCATTAATAAAAAATTTTATCTTTTTAAAAGCACCTACAATATATTTTTTAATTATTAAATCTTCATGTAATAATTTATTATAATTTAAATAAATTGAATTATCACTAAATCATTTAGAAGATCAAGTTCTATTATTAGAGATTCTAAAAGATATAGGGTTTACTTTTTGGGCCATGTATTTTTTAATATAATTGATCGTGAAAAATGACGAGATGTTTGTTTAAATATGTCTTGTCTTTTAATATTTGTTTGTTTATGTAAAGTTAAAACTATAGCACCAATCATTGAAACTAAAAGAATCATACTGGCAACTAAAAAAGAATAGAAATAATTAGTATATATTACTTGACCAATTATTTGTATATTAGAAAAACTAATTATTTTTTTATCTCAATTATATAATGTTATATCTGTATAAACATTAGATAATGGAGCTAAATCTTTGTCTAATACTATAAACATTTGAAAAAGAAATATTAATCCTATTAAACTACCTATAGGTAAATATCTCAACGTATTTTCATTTAATTCTACTAATTTAATATTTAACATCATTACAACGAATAAAAATAGAATTGCAATAGCTCCTACATAAACTATTATGAAAATAATACCTAAAAACTCAACACCTAATAACATTAGTAATCCAGCAGAATTACAAAATACTAATATTAAGAATAATACTGAATGTATTGGATTTTTTGCACTTATAACCATTATTGTAGAAATAATCGTTAATGAGGCAAAAAAGTAAAATAAGATTGATTCGAAAGTCATTTTTTATTATATATATATATATATTCAAAATATTAGTTAACACTAATTTATGTAAAATTACAAAAACCGTAAACTCGGAACGGTGGGATTTGAACCCACGACTTTCTATTCCCAAAACAGGCACGCTACCGGGCTGCGTCACGTTCCGTAATTATAATTAGTTTTTTATGAATGGGATTTTTATGAATGGGATAATTGGATAGAGTGGGATTCGAACCCACGGTACTTTTCAGTACTCCTGCTTTCAAGGCAGACGCCATAAACCTCTCGACCATCTATCCTATATATATATATATATATAAAGAGCCCATAGCTTAATTGGTTGAAGCGTACCACTCATAATGGCAAGATTGTAGGTTCAAGTCCTACTGGGCTTATTTTTATTTTTATAAAAATTTATTATTTGGAGAGGTGACCGAGGGGTTTAAGGTGTCAGTTTGCTAAACTGAAATATGTCATACATATCGTGGGTTCGAATCCCATCTTCTCCTAAGGTTGTTAAATAAAACCTAAAACCTAAGGGAAAGTAGTTCAATAGGTAGAATAGTGGTCTCCAAAACCAACGGTTGGGGGTTCAAGTCCCTCCTTTCCTGTAATTTTGCTGTAATAAATTAATAAAATAGGTGATAACGGACTCGAACCGCTGACATTCTCGGTGTAAACGAGACACTCTACCAACTGAGTTAATAACCCTATATAATATATATATATATATATATAATGTTATATCTTTTAGGGACTAATCTTTTAGAAAAAAAAAAAGTAAAAATTGCTTTAAGATCATTCTTTGGAATAGGTGGTAGTAGAGCGCAAATAATTTGTGATAAGTTAAATATTCATGAAAAAATGAAAATAGAAGAATTATCTAAAGAACAACAAGAAAATTTAATAAAAGAATTAAAAAATTTTATAATAGAAGGGGATTTAAGAAAAATCATAGATAATAATATAAATAATTCAATAAATTTAGGAAGTTATATAGGAATAAGACATAGTAATTTATTACCAGTAAGAGGGCAAAGAACTCGTAGTAATGCAAAAACAAAAAAAAGATTAGGAAATAAATATGTAAAGATAAAAACAATAAAAAATAAAGATGGGAAAAAAAAGAAAAAATAATAATATATTTAAAAGATTTAAAAATTTTAAAAAATTTAAAAAAGTAAAAAGATTAAAAAGAGGTTTAGTACAAAAAAAAATAGTAACAGCTCATGTACATACAACATTAAATAATACAATAATAACAATAACAAATAAAGAAGGAAAAGTAATAGGATGATCTTCAGTAGGAAGTATAGGATTCAAAAAGGCAAAAAGAAGTAGTCCTTATGGAGCTTCTTTAGCAGGTTTTAATATAGGAAAGAAATTATTAAAAAAGGGGATAAAAAGTATAAAAGTAATAGCAAAAGGTTATGGAAGAGGAAAACAAGCAGCAATAAGAGGCTTAAATAATTCAGGATTAAGACTGAAAAAATTAGTAGCAATAAAAGCAATAGCACATAATGGATGTAGAGGGGTGAAAAAACGAAGATTATAAAAAATATAAAATTATTAGGTAATAGTATACAAGTACGAATAAAAATAAAACAAATTTCAATTTAAATGAAAAAGTTTAAATAAAATTAAATAAAGAGTTTGATTCTGGCTCAGAATGAACGCTAGCGATATGCTTAACACATGCAAGTTGAACGTAATTTTAATTAAATTTTAATTGGCGTAGCGAACGGGTGAGTAATACACAGGAACCTACCTTATAATTGGGGATAATTATATCAAATAAAATTGAGAAGAAGAAAATGAAAATTTTTTTTCATAAAAATACCCGATAAAAAATAAAGAGAAATCGTTATAAGAAGGGCCTGTGGAGGATTAGGTAGTTGGTAGAGTAATAGCCTACCAAGCCAATGATCCTTAGTTGGTCTGAGAGGATGATCAGCCACAATGGGACTGAGACAAGGCCCATCCTCTGTAGAGAGGCAGCAGTGAGGAATATTGGACAATGAGCGAAAGCTTGATCCAGCAATATCGCGTGAGTGAATAGGGTCCTATGATTATAAAACTCTTTCGTCAACAAAGATGATGACTAGTTGAATAAGAAGTCCCGGCTAACTCCGTGCCAGCAGCCGCGGTAATACGGGGGGGGCAAGCGTTATTCGGAATAACTGGGCGTAAAGGGTATGTAGGTGGTTTATTAAGTTGAAGGTGAAAGCCCAGAGCTCAACTCTGGAATAGCCTTCAAAACTGATAAAACTGGAGTACGATAGAGGATAGTGGAATTTCTAAAGTAGTGATGGAATACTAAGATATTAGAAAGAACACCAATAGCGAAGGCAACTATCTGGGTCGTTACTGACACTGAGGTACGAAAGTATGGGGAGCAAACAGGATTAGATACCCTGGTAGTCCATACTGTCAACGATGAATGCTAAATGTCTAATAAATTTAGATAGAATAAATAAATTTATAGGGTGTTACAGTTAACGCGTTAAGCATTCCGCCTGGGGAGTATAGTCGCAAGATTGAAACTCAAAGAAATTGACGGGGGCTCACACAAGCAGTGGATTATGTGGTTTAATTCGAAGATACGCGCAAAACCTTACCAGCTTTTGCATATATAGAAGTTTTTTAGTAATAAAAGGATGGAAAACTAATAATTTTAGTTTTTGCTATATACAGGTGCTGCATGGCTGTCGTCAACTCGTGTCGTGAGATGTTAGGTTAAGTCCTTTAACGAGTGAAACCCTTTTTTTTAGTTGCTATAATAATAGACTAGAAAGACAGTCAGTGATTAACTGGAGGAAGGTTAGGATGACGTCAAGTCCTCATGGCCCTTATAAGCTGGGCTACACATGTAATACAATGGTAACTACAACGGGAAGCAATGATGTGAGTCGGAGCAAATCCTAAAAAGTTATCTCAGTTCGGATTGTTTCTCTGCAACTCGAGAACATGAAGTCGGAATTGCTAGTAATCGCGGATCAGCATGCCGCGGTGAATATGTTCCTGAGCCTTGTACACACCGCCCGTCACGCCTTGGAAGTTAGTCTTTCTTGAAATTAAATTATTAACCATATTATTTTCTATTTTTATACTCTATTATAGATTTATTTTAGTAAAAATATATATGGAGATAATTAATGATTGTGGATTGGTAACTAAGGTGAAGTCGTAACAAGGTAACGGTAGGGGAACCTGTTGTTGGATTAAAAAATATTTCGGAAAATTACTATTACCTAATAATTATTATCTTATAAAATAAAAGACACGATACCATCTGAATTCGGTAGTCAGTAGACTAATAAAAGATAATGATATTTATTATAATTATTATAATAAATAATATAATACATAAAAAATAAGATAATAAAGGGTGTATAGCTCAAGGGTAGAGCATCGGGCTTTTAACTCGCAGGCTTTGGGTTCAAATCCCAATGCACTCAGCAATAAAAATATGTAGATATTTAGATGTTCGCTTTAAAGGAGGAAAGTCCGGTTCAATTAAAAATACTGGGTAATCCCCAGCAAGGAAAACCTTAGAGAAAGTTAAAAAGAAATAATGTTTCAAATTTTTGAAAGTGAAAAGTAAATAAATCGAAATTTTGGTAACAAAATTTATAATAAACCTTATTTAGATTTTTAAGATAAATGGAAACATTTATTCTAGAGAAATGAACATCCAAATTAATTAATTAATTTGACAGAATCCGGCTTATAATTTATCTACATATTATATACATTCTTTTTTTATGTCATTAGTCGGTTTAGTTCAATATTTAACTCTTGCAATAATTATATTTTTATTAGGTATATTAGGTATATTTTTAAATCGTAAAAATATTATTATTATTTTAATGTCAATTGAGTTAATTTTATTAGCGGTAAATTTAAATTTTATTATATTCTCTGTGTTTTTGAATGACTTAATGGGTCAAATTTTTTCTTTATTTATTTTAACCGTAGCAGCTGCAGAATCAGCAATAGGCTTGGCTATTTTAGTTGCTTATTATAGAATAAGAGGTAGCATTGCAGTAAAATTTATAAATTTAATTAAAGAATAAATTATGGGTTATACTATTATATTTTTACCTTTGCTAAATGCAATTATATGTGGGTTTTTTGGAAGATTTTTAGGAATATATGGTTGTTATATTATGACAGCTTATACTATTGGATTTTCTTTTATTTTAAGTTTAATTAATTGATTTAATCTTCAAAATACTCCTTTAAGCATAATAAATATATTAAAAATGATAGATACTGGTTATTTGAATATAAATTGAGTATTTCAATTTGATGCATTATCTTCATCTATGATTTTTGTAGTTACTAGTATTTCTTTTTTAGTTCATTTATATTCAATGGAATACATGAAAGGAGATCCACATATCCCTAGATTTATGGCTTATTTATCACTTTTTACATTTTTCATGTTAATATTGATTTCGGCTGGTAATTTTTTAGTGTTATTTATTGGTTGAGAAGGTGTTGGTGTATCATCTTATTTATTAATCAATTTTTGATTTACTAGAATTCAAGCTAATAAATCAGCTATGAAAGCTATTATCGTTAATCGTATAGGTGATTTTGGTGTAACTTTAGCTATGTTTGCTATATTTTATTCTTTTAATAGTTTAGATTTTTCTACTATATTTGCTTTATCTCCTTATATTGCTAATACTAATTTTATATTTTTAAATTTAGAAGTAGATAAATTAACTTTAATATGTTTATTATTATTTATTGGAGTTATTGGTAAATCAGCTCAAATTGGATTACATACTTGATTACCTGACGCCATGGAAGGACCTACTCCTGTATCTGCATTAATTCATGCTGCTACAATGGTTGTAGCTGGTGTATTTTTAATTATAAGATGTTCACCATTATTTGAATATGCACCTATTGCTTTAATTATTGTTACTATTATTGGTGCTTTAACTGCTTTTTTTGCTGCTACTACTGGATTAGTACAAAATGATTTGAAAAGAGTTATTGCTTATTCTACATGTAGTCAATTAGGATATATGGTATTTGCATGTGGTTTATCTAATTATTCTGTTAGTATGTTTCATTTAACAAATCATGCATTTTTTAAAGCATTATTATTTTTAAGTGCTGGTGCTGTTATTCATGCTATGAATGATGAACAAGATATGAGAAAAATGGGGGGTTTAATTAAATTAATGCCATTTACTTATTCTATGATGTTAATTGGTTCTTTATCTTTAATGGGATTCCCATTTATGACTGGATTCTACTCTAAAGATGTTATATTAGAATTAGCTTATGCCAATTATTCTATACAAGGTACATTTGCTCATTGATTAGGTACTATTTCTGCATTTTTTACTTCTTTTTATTCTTTTAGATTGTTATATTTAACATTTATTTCTAATTCTAATAGTCATAAAAATTCTATTGAACATGCTCATGAACCTAGTATATTAATGTCTACTCCTTTATTTTTTTTAGCCTTTGGTAGTATTTTTATTGGTTATTTGACTAAAGATATGAGTATAGGATTAGGTACAGACTTTTGAGGAAATTCAATATATAATTTACCAAATAATTCATTCATATTAGAAGCTGAATTTATTCCATATTATATTAAATTAATTCCTGTTATATTTAGTATATTTGGTGCAAGTATTGCTATATATATATATTATTTAAATTCATATGATTTTTATATCCTTTTTAATAATTTAATTCCTATTAAAATATATAATTTTTTATCTAAAAAATGATATTTTGATAAAGTTTATAATGAATTTATCGTTAAAAAATTATTAAATTTTGGTTATAATGTTTCATTTAAAACTTTAGATAGAGGTATTATAGAAATTATTGGTCCATATGGTATATCACAAAATATTACTAATTTATCTCAAAAAATTTCTAATATTCAATCTGGATATATATATCATTATGCTTTTATAATGTTTGTTGGTTTAACTTTATTATTAACTTTTTTATCTTTAAATAATTTATATATCATCAATAATAAATTATATATTATCATTTTAATTATTTTAATTTATTATAATTATATATATCATAAATCATAAAATCATAAAATCATGTTTATAGAATATTTTAATATATTAATATTAATTGTAGTTAGTTTGTTATTATCATTAGTAATACTCGCTGCATCATATTTTTTAGCTGTACAACAAGCAGATTCTGAAAAATTATCTCCATATGAATGTGGTTTTAATCCTTTTGATGATGCTAGACATAAATTTGATGTTCGTTTTTATTTAGTTGGAATATTGTTTATTATTTTTGATTTAGAAGTATCTTTTTTATTTCCATGATCTTTAAATATCCATTATGTTAATTTATTTGGATTTTTTTCTATGTTTATTTTCTTATTTATTTTAACTATAGGATTTATTTACGAATGGAAAAAAGGAGCACTTGATTGAGAATAATATAAAATGTAGCGTAAAAATGCTAAAGTATAAAAATAAATATCTAAATTTAGATATATTTAATAAATTTTATTTCTTAACAAATTAAATTTTTTTATATTAATTTATATATATATATATATATATATATATATAAGAATTAAGTAGAGCCTATGACAATAATTAATAAACTAATAAATTACTCTGATAGCTTTTTCACAAGTAAATGAGTAAATAGATGGTTATTTTCTACGAACCATAAAAATATAGGAATGTTATATTTAATATTTGCTATTTTTTCTGGTATCCTAGGAACTGTTTTATCTTTTATGATTAGATTGGAGTTATCCGCACCTGGAATACAAGTGTTTATGGGTGATCATCAATTCTATAATGTTATAGTTACAGCTCATGCCGTAATTATGATATTTTTCATGGTTATGCCTGCTTTAATTGGTGGTTTTGGTAATATCTTTGTACCTGTTTTAATCGGTACTCCAGATATGATATTTCCACGATTAAATAATGTAAGTTTTTGATTATTACCTCCATCACTAATATTATTAATTAGTTCTTCTTTAGTAGAAGCAGGAGCAGGTACTGGTTGAACATTATATCCACCATTATCTAGTATTCAAGCACATTCTGGTGCTTCAGTAGATTTAGTTATTTTTAGTTTACATTTATCTGGTCTATCATCAATGTTAGGTGCAATCAATTTTATCGGTACTATTATATATTTAAGATGTCCTGGTATGACTTGACATAAATTACCTTTATTTGTATGATCAGTATTTTTAACAGCTTGATTATTACTTTTATCATTACCAGTTTTTGCAGCAGCTATTACAATGTTATTAACTGATAGAAATTTCAATACAACATTTTATGATCCTGCTGGTGGTGGTGATCCTGTTTTATATCAACATTTATTTTGATTTTTCGGACATCCTGAAGTATATATTTTAATTTTACCTGGTTTTGGTATTATTAATCAAGTTATTCCTGTTTTCTCTCGTAAACCTATTTTCGGTTATTTAGGTATGGTTTATGCTATGGTATCAATTGCAATATTAGGTTTCATAGTATGAGCACATCATATGTATACTGTAGGTTTAGATGTTGATACAAGAGCTTATTTTACAGCAGCTACAATGATTATCGCAGTACCTACTGGTATTAAAGTATTTAGTTGATTAGCTACTATTTATGGTGGTAAATTATCATTTAAAACACCATTTTTATTTGCTTTAGGTTTTATTTTATTATTTACTATTGGTGGTGTAACTGGTGTTGTATTAGCTAATGCTTCTGTTGATACTGCATTACATGATACTTATTATGTTGTTGCTCATTTCCATTATGTTTTATCTATGGGTGCTGTATTCGCTTTATTTTCTGGATTTTATTATTGAATTGGTAAAATAACAGGATTTATGTATACTGAATGATTAGGTAAATTACATTTTTGATGTTTATTTATTGGCGTTAATATTACATTCTTTCCTATGCATTTCTTAGGTTTACAAGGTATGCCTCGTCGTATTCCTGATTATCCAGATGCCTTTGCTGGATGAAATGCTATTGCATCTTATGGTTCTATTTTATCATTAATATCTGTTATACTTTTCTTATTCATTATTTTAAAATTATTTGTTGATCAAATTCCATGTCCTAAAAATCCATGAATGGATCAAGACAAATTCTTTATACCTAATGAATATTCTAAAACTCAAGAAGAAATTTCTAAAAATGCTATATATATCGATGGCATAAAATATGAATTTGTTACAGTTGATGCTGTTATGAGTATGGAATGAGCTCTAGAATCACCGTTACCTGAACATACATTTAATGTATACTTACCATCAAAAGGCTAAATTATGAATATCGACTGAAATACAACATTAACACTTTGGGCAAATGTAGTTTTTGCAGCCTTAGCAATAAGTCAACTATTCGTATTTTATAGTAAGTTAGATCAGATGTATAATAGCAGAGTAATGAAAGATATTAGAAGTATAAAAGAAGAGATAGCGATATTAAATGATTCTATAGATCCAGTAGCTAAATTAGCAAATTTAGATCAAACTAAGATACAAGAAATAAAGGAAAGATTGTCAGAATTAACTCCTGTAATTGAACAAATCCAGGCAAATCTGGAAAATTCAGATACAGTTTCTAATACTGATGTTATAGCTATTACAGTAGAATTTAATAAAATAGTTGAAATATTAATTTCTATGTTTTAGTATTATACTCCCTAAAGGGGGTATGGCTTTTAGCCCGAAAGGGCTTTTATTATTAGATTTAGTATAGAGAAAAAAATAGGCCTAAGCAGATTTGAACTGCTGGCTTTACCCTTATCAGGGGTACACTCTAACCACTGAGTTATAGGCCTATAAATATATATATATATATATTAGACAAACTAAAAGTTACCATAAATATGGTCTTTGCGCTCTTAGCTTAGAGGATTGTTACCATAAATATGGTCTTTGCGCTCTTAGCTTAGAGGATAGAGCAGCAGTTTTCTAAATTGTAGGTCACAGGTTCAAATCCTGTAGAGCGTTTTGAGAAAAAAAAATATGGAAATAAATATAAATATGGTAAAAAATATAATACAAAAAAAAAATATGGAAATAAATATAAATATGGTAAAAAATATAATACAAAAAAATAATATGTTTTTTCACGAATTAAAATTTTTGAGATATGTTGGTAATTTACTTTGGGGTGTATATATATTATGGTAGGATTATTTTTAATTATTTGTAAAATGATTTATTATGTGCATTTAAGATATTTTGATTGACACTATCTACTATATGCATCAGAATGAACTTCTTATAGAGCAGATATGAGATTAAATCCTTATACCGGTAGATCAAGTACACCCCGAATAGTAATTATTGAGCGTTATCCTTCTTTCAAAGAATATGATGATTGAATAGCGACACAGATTAGTTGGATATATAGTATAAGTGCTTTTTTATTAATAAATTTTGTAGAACCCGTTTGGTCTTTAATGATAGTAAATACCTTAAAAGATACTGTATGTCACTTAACATGATGTGCAAATTTAGATATTTCATTTTATAATGAATTAAAAGAATTTGTCATAGAATTAAGGTCTACAGATAGTGAAAATGCTATGGCTTGTCATAACATTATATTAAAATTTCAGTTGTTAGTTGAGAAATCAAAAATAGTTTATAATAACAATATTAGTCCTGATCTTAATTGTTTGGAGTTTACTCCTTTACATAGATGAGACACATTTCATATAGATGATTTACCTACATTATATAAACATTATTGGGTAAATTTTCTTAAAGAGTATTTTAAAGGAAAATTAGAATAATCCTTTACATAAAATTATGTTAACTATAATAAAAATCGTTATTATATTAGTTCCTGTGTTAATTAGTGTGGCTTATTTAACATTAGCTGAGCGTAAAACAATGGGAGCTATGCAGAGAAGAAAAGGACCAAATTCAATTGGAGTTTGAGGTCTATTACAACCATTTGCAGATGGATTAAAATTATTTAGTAAAGAATTTGTATTACCTACAAATGCTAATTTAATTATTTTCTTTATTGCTCCTGTTATTACTTTATTATTAAGTTTCATTAGTTGAGGAGTAATACCTTTTGGTGATTCATTAGTTTTATCCGATTTAAATATAGGAATATTATATATATTTGCAGTATCTTCATTGGGTGTTTATGGTATAATTTGTTCTGGTTGATCAAGTAATTCTAAGTATGCTTTTTTAGGTGCTTTAAGATCTGCAGCTCAAATGATTTCTTATGAAGTTTCTATTGGTTTAATTTTAATTTCTGTTTTATTATGTGCAGGTTCTTTAAATTTAAGTAATATTGTAATAAGTCAACAAAATATCTGATATATAATTCCTTTATTTCCTTTATCTATTATGTTTTTTATTTCATGTTTAGCTGAAACTAATAGACCTCCATTTGATTTACCAGAAGCTGAAGCAGAATTAGTAGCTGGTTATTTTGTAGAATATTCAGCTATGGGTTTTGCATTATTTTTTATTGGTGAATATGGTAATATTATATTAATGTCTGTTTTATGTACTTTATTTTTTTTAGGTGGTTGATGACCTTTATTTATTACTATATTACCTGAAATTATTTGATTTGGTCTTAAATTGTCATTTATATTATTTTTATTCATTTGAGTTCGTGTTGCTTTACCTAGATATCGTTATGATCAATTAATGAGATTAGGTTGAAAAATATTTTTACCTTTATCATTGGGTTGAGTAATTTTAATAGCTGGTATATTATTAACTTTTAATTGAACTCCTTTTATTTAATTATCTATTTTTTTTAATTATATTTATAATTCAATTATGCTTTTACCTTTATTATTTATACCTTTATGCGGTTTTTTATTTATATCTACCTATTGAGGTTTATTAGAAAAACCTAGTGAAAAAATTATTAAATATATGGGGTTAATTGTATCTACATTAACTTTTTTATATTCATTATTTATTTGATATAATTTTGATAATTCAACTGCTGATTTTCAATTTATTTATGAGTTTGGTAAATTACCATTATTAAATATAAATTGTTATATTGGTATTGATGGTATATCATTATTTTTTATTATATTGACTACTTTATTAATTCCTATTTGTATCATTGCAAGTTGAAATAGTATTAAAGTTAATTGATTAAGCTATATTTTTATATTTATATGAATTGAAATTTTTTTAATTTTTGTCTTTACTGTTTTAGATTTATTAGCATTTTATATTTTTTTTGAAAGTACTTTAATTCCTATGTTTTTATTAATAGGTGTATGAGGATCTAGAGAAAGAAAAATTCATGCTGCTTATCAATTTTTTTTATATACTTTATTAGGTTCTGTATTAATGTTATTAGCTATATTATACATTTATCAACAAATTGGTACTACTGATATACAAATTCTTCATATTACTAAATTTGAATTTAATGTTCAATTACTTTTATGATTAGCTTTTTTTGCTTCATTTGCTGTTAAAGTTCCAATGATTCCTTTTCATATATGACTTCCTGAAGCACATGTTGAAGCTCCTACTGCTGGATCAGTATTATTAGCTGGTATTTTATTAAAAATGGGTACTTATGGTTTTTTACGTTTTTCTTTACCTATGTTTCCTGATGCTTCTATATATTTTACCCCTTTAATTTATCTTTTAAGTGTATTAGCTATTATATATACTTCTTTCACTACTATCAGACAAATTGATTTAAAAAAAGTTATTGCTTATAGTTCTATTGGTCATATGGCATATGTTACTTTAGGTATATTTTCTTTTAACACTGAGGGTATTGAAGGTAGTATTTTTATTATGTTAAGTCATGGTTTAGTTTCTAGTGCTTTATTTTTATCTATAGGTATAATTTATGATAGATATAAAACTAGAATTATTAAATATTATAGAGGATTAACTCTTGTTATGCCATTATTTAGTATATTTTTCTTTTATTTCATTTTAGCTAATACTGGTGTTCCTGGTAGTAGTAGTTTCATTGGTGAATTTTTAGTTTTAGTTGGTACTTTTAAAATTAATACTACTGTTGCTTTACTTGCTTCTCTTGGTATTATATTATCTGCTATATATTCTATATGATTATATAATAGAGTTATGTTTGGTCAATTAACTATTTATTTACATAAATATAATGATATTACTCTTCGTGAATTTATTATATTATTACCTTTTATTATTTTAATTTTATTATTGGGTATATGTCCATGAATAATATTAGATAGTATTCATGCTTCAGTATTAAATTTAGTAGAAATTTTTGATAGTATATAAAAATAAATATTGCCCTTTACGGGTTTTATTTAAGATTATAAAAATATTTTATTTTTAATATTATTATACTTATTTCATATAATATTATAAATAATAAGCTAAATATTAATTGACTTAATACATCTGGTGGTGATAATAATGCACCTAGTATTAATGAAATTATAATAAAATAATGTCTTTTTTTTATAATAAATTTTTCATTTAAATATGAATAATCTATCAATAATATAATAATTAATGGTAATTGAAAAAATAAAGAAAATAAAAATATTAATCTTATTATAAATAATATATATTCATTTATTTTTGGTTGAAATTCTATCGAAAATTCTATAGAATTAAATATTTCTAAACTAAAAAAAAATTTAATAATAATAGGTAATATAATTTTATAACAAATTAATCCACCTATTAACATTAAAAATATTGATAATAATATTATACGACCCATATAAATTTTCTCATATTTATATAAACCTGGTATTAAAAATATAAATAATCCAACTAATATAATAGGATATGATATATATATTGAAATATAAAAACAACTTATTAAATAAGTTAAAAATAATTGTGTAATATCTGTATATATAAAATGTAATTGTCCCTCTAACACATTAATTAAAGGTAAAGATAAAAAAAATAAAATTTTTTCTATAAAATAGAAACACCCTAAAAAACTAATTAAAAATAGTAATATAAAGTATATTATAACTAAATTTAATATATATAAATTTGTAAATATTTTTAATCTTTTTGTCATAATATATAGGCCAGAGACGGAATTGAACCATCATTAAAGAATTTGCAGTTCTCTACATTACCATTATGTTATCTAGCCAAAAAAGATTAATTATAAATATAAATAAATAAGCGGAAATAGCTCAATGGTAGAGCATAACCTTGCCAAGGTTGGGGTTGAGGGTTCGAGTCCCTTTTTCCGCTTTTATAATTACCCTACAGGGAGTCTATCCACTATAATATGATTAATGTAAATTAATAGAATCTCCAAGATATGATGAAGTTAAAACAGTAAATACATAAGCTTGTAAAAATGCAATTAAAATTTCTAAACCACTTAATGCAAATAATAAAGTTAAAGGTACTAAACCTGCTATCGTTAATAATCCCCCTAATCCAAATAATTGCATAGAAAATGTAGCCATAATTTTTAATAAAGTATGACCAGCAAACATGTTAACAGCTAAACGAACACCTAAGCTAATAGAGCGTGATAAGTATGATACAACTTCAATAATAACAATTAATGGTGCTAAAAACATAGGGATACCAGATGGTACGAATAAACTTAAAAAGTATCAACCATGTAATCTAAAACCTATAATAGTAGCAGCCAAAAATATACTTAAAGATAATCCATATGTCGTAACGATATGACTTGTAGAAGTAAAATTATAAGGTATCATTCCTAATATATTATTTACTAATACAAATAAGAATATAGTAAAAATTATTGGAAAATATTTTTTACCTTTTGTACCTATTTGTTCAGACATGATGTTATAAACAAATAAATATAACATTTCGATAACAGATTGTCATCTAGTTGGAATAATTTTTGATTTGTAAACAGAACAAATTGCAATAATGCTTGTAATGATTACAGATATTAAAGTTGATAAAGAAGAATTAGTAAAGCTTAAATCAACTCAGCCTATAGATAAGGCAAGTATAGTGTTTATTTCAAACTGTTCTAAAGGAGAATGTACAATTATATTATACATTATATTTTTTGTTTTACATGTAAAGTACTTACAGAAAATAAGTATTTAGTATTAAATTCATTTAATTTATCTTTATTAGTTTTATTTATATTTAATGAATATCAATTTTTATCATTTTCTACATTCATCATAATAATCTTTTTTGATTCTGTTAATGTATTATCTAATGAACTTTCATAATTTAAAGTACTTGTACTTTGTTCATTGATCTTTATGTCTTTCATTTTATTTCGTATTAATAAATTTTTACCCACATTTGGAATAACAATAGTCATAATTAATAAATATAACAATATAAAATTAATTCATAGTCAAGAGATTTGGCTAAAATAAGTCAAAGTATCTAATTGAGGCATCTAATTACAATATTTCATTAATAATAAAAAATAAATACTAGAAGTATTTAATGATAGTTAACAATATGGTATATTTATATATATATATATATAGATTAAAAATTATGAATTATTTATTATTGGTTACTAATGAGTTAAAAACTTTCATACCAGAACTCTATTTAAGTTTTAGTATATTCATATTATTAATTATAGGTGTTTTTATCAAATCAAATAAGCAAGATATTAGTTCAATAAACACTATAACTAGTTTATGTATTCAAACATTAACCCTAACTTTTATATTAATATTAAATAATCCATTTAATATTGATAAATTAATAATTTTTAATGGATTTTTAGTTATAGATTACGTTTCTTCAATGATGAAATTAATAATCTTATTAAGTACTATTTCAGTATTATATATATCATATGATTATTTCAAAACAGAAAAAATAATATCTTTTGAATATAGCATTTTAATATTATTAGCTACTTTAGGTATGATTTTATTAATATCTTCTTATGATTTCTTATCTTTATATTTAGCTATAGAATTACAAAGTCTTTCTTTGTATATATTAGCAAGCTTTAAAAAAGATTCTGAATTTTCTACTGAAGCTGGTCTTAAGTATTTTATATTAGGTGCTTTATCATCAGGAATACTATTATTTGGTATAAGTATAATATATGGATTAACAGGTTCAACAAATTATGAGATAATAAGTCATTTATTAATAAATGTTGATAATGATATAAATATAAAATCAACAGGTATAATAATAGCTACATTATTTATAGCTTCAGCTTTATTATTCAAATTAGCAGCTGTACCATTTCATATGTGAGCACCAGATGTATATGAAGGTTCTCCAACTATTGTAACAGCTTTTTTTGCAATAGTACCTAAATTAGCTATTATAACTCTTTCTTTACAAGTATTTACCCAAGTTTTATTTACATTAGCATATCAGTCTCAAATTATATTTATATTTGCTGCTATAGCTTCTATGATTATTGGAGCTTTAGGTGCATTACAACAAAGAAAAATTAAAAGACTTTTAGCATATAGTGCAATAGGACATGTAGGTTATATGTTAATAGGTTTAGCTTGTAATACACCAGAATCAATTCAAGCTATATTTTTATATATAATTGTATATATGATAATGTCTGTAAATATATTTACAGCGATATTATCGATTAAAAATAATAATTCTTATATACAATATATTTATGAATTAAAAGGATTATCAAAATATAATGGATTATTAGCTATAACAATAAGTTTAGGTGTATTATCTATGGCTGGTATTCCTCCTTTAGCCGGTTTTATAAGTAAATTATATATATTTTTAGCAGCAATTTATGCAAATATGTATATTTTAGCTATAATTGCTATATTAACTAGTGTTATTGGAGCAGTTTATTATTTGAGATTAGTAAAAATAATATTTTTTGATAAAGAAGAAACAAATATTAATATATTTATAGATAAACAAAAATCTATAGTTTTAGCTATATCATTTTTATTTATTACATTATTTATATTAAATCCATCTTTTTTATTATTGTTTACTCATAATTTATCATATAATTTATCTTTATAAAAATAATGTCACGTTCTAATTGGAAAGGAGCTGTTATTAATAACTGACTTTTAACTAAAATTACTAATAATGATCGTAATTTAAAATTAAAAGCTAAAAATGCACATATTATGCCTTTATTTATAGGACATACTATCTATGTTTATAATGGTTTAAAATATATTAGTTTAAAAATAACTGAAGATATGGTTGGTCATAAAATAGGTGAATTTATAATGACAAAAAAAAAAGCCATATATACTAAAAAAAAAAAGAAGAAAAAATAAAATTTAACCTTTTAACCTTTAATAGGTACCCTAAATGGGTTAATTTTTTTTATAAAATTGATTTATTAGTTTAATATTAATATTTTTAGGATAATAAATTTCTTTAATTATTGGTGATCTAATAAATACTCCTACTAATATTTTATTATTTACTTCTAAGTAATTTGGTATTAAAATAAATCTTTTTGAAAATTTTCATAAATTAATCATCATAGATTTAATTATTTCTATTCCTTCACTTGTTGGTTCTATTATATCACCTTTTTTTAATCTATAACTAGATATATTTACTTTTTTATTATTTACCATTATATGTCCATGACAAATTAATTGTCTACACATAAATATACTTTTTGATCATCCTAATCTATAAATAACAACATCTAAACGTTTTTCAAGCAAAATAAAAAAATTATCAATAGCTAATCCTTTATATAAAGATCCTTCATTGAAATACTTTTTAAACATTTTTTCTCTAATACCACCATAAAATAACTTTAATTGTTGCTTAGAACTAAATTGATTCTTATATAAAGAAGCTCTTTTACCACGTCTTCTAAAGCGTTTAAAACTTTGTCTTATATTAAATATATTATATTTATTTAAAGACATTCTTATAATTTTTCTTTTTGTACTATATTTTTTTAATTGAGTCATATTTATACTACGGATAGAGGGACTTGAACCCCCACGAATCTAATCATTAGAACCTAAATCTAACGTGTCTACCAATTACACCATATCCGCATGCAAATGATAAAAAATAATGATTTAAAGGGCGAAAAATGGGGATTGAACCCATAACCTTCAGAATCACAAACTGACACTCTAACCAATTGAGCTATATTCGCCTAAATCGCTCTAGGAGGGATTTGAACCCCCGACTTTGCAGTTAACAGCCGCACGCTCTACCACTAAGCTACTAAAGCTAAAATTATGATATAAATCTCATAAATCTGATAAATAATATGAATGTCCGAGAGTGGGATTGAACCACCGACACTGCGATTTTCAGTCGCATGCTCTACCAACTGAGCTACTCGAACTTATGGAGATGACCGGACTCGAACCGACAGCCTCAGACGTGCAAAGCATGCGTTCTACCAATTGAACTACATCCCCTTTTTTAATAATATTTGAATAATACTGAAATAATACTCGAGTAATACTGAAGTAATACTGAAGTAATACTGGAGTAATACTGGAGTAAAAGGGATCGAACCTTTGCATATTGATATCAAAAACCAATGCCTTACCACTTGGCGATACTCCAATAAGTAAAAGAAATAATATATATATATATATAATAATAATAATAAAATTTGGGAAAGTAGCTCAGTTGGTTAGAGTATTGGTCTGTCACACCAAAGGTCGCGGGTTCAAATCCCGTCTTTCCCGAAGTTTATCAAAAAAATATAAAAAATTAAAGTATATATATATATAATAATGCCAACAATAAATCAATTATTAAGTAAAAAAAGAACAGGAAAAATAAGAAAAAGTAAAGTTCCTGCGCTGAAAAAAAGACCACAAAGAAAAGGAATATGTACAAAAGTTTACACGACTAAACCAAAAAAACCTAATTCAGCAATAAGAAAAGTAGCAAAAGTAAGATTAAGTACGGGTAATCAAATAATATGTTATGTACCAGGAGAAGGACATAATTTACAAGAACATTCAGTAGTTGCGATTAGAGGTGGTAGAGTAAAAGATCTACCAGGTGTAAAGTATAAAGTAATACGTGGAAAATATGACACTTTAAGTGTAATAGATAGAAAGAATGCACGCTCAAAATATGGAAATAAAAAACCAGAATAAAAAAATGATAGTATTAAAAAAACAAAAACATATATTTAAGAATAATAAAAAAAAATCAAATTTTCGTAAATTCATAAATAGTTTAATAGAAAATGGAAAAAAATCAAAAAATATTTTTAATAATACTTTAATAAATAAAAAAAAGATAGTATTAACAAAACAAGAACATATATTTAAGGATAATAAAGAAAAATGAATAATAAATAAATTCATAAATAATTTAATGATAAATGGAAAAAAATCAATAGCGGAAAATATTTTTAATAATACTTTAATGAATATAAAAAAAAGAACTAATGAAGATCCGATACAAGTATTTTTAGCAGCAATAAGAAATGTTTTACCTTATATAGGCACAAAAGCAATAAGAAAAAGAAGAAAAGTATTTCAAATACCAGTAGCATTAAAAAAGAAAAAACAAATGACATTGGTAATAAAATGACTAATAAAAGGAGCAAAAGCACATAAAAATAAAAATATGGTGGATAAATTGACAGAAGAATTAATTTTAGCGTCAAAAAATGAAGGTGAAGCGATGAAATTAAAAATAAATTTAATAAAATTAGCAGAGGCAAATAGGGCTTTTGCAAATTATAAAACATAATAAATCAAATTTAACATATATATATATATAAAAGGATATCTTATATTAATCAAAAAAAAATTAGAGCACTTTACGGATGCCTAGGTATTGAGAGTAAGGACGTAAGTAAATGCGATAAGTCAAGGAAAGAGCATACCTCTGTAACCCTTGAATCTCCTTTGGTAAACCTTAATAAAAAAACGTAGTGAACTGAAACATCTAAGTAACTACTGGAAAAGAAATCAACCGAGACTTCGTGAGTAGTGGCGAGCGAAAACGAATTAGGCCAAAACAAAAAAAAATAAATAAAGTAAAAAAGATATGAAAATCTTGCCATAGAAGGTGATAGCCCAGTATACTTTATATAATTTTGTTTAGAGTAAGACCAGAGACGAGAAATCTAGTCTGAATATAGGGGGACCACCCTCTAAGCCTAAGTACTCCTCAATAACCGATAGTGAACAAGTACCGTGAGGGAAAGGTGAAAAGAACCAAGAAACTTGGAGTGAAAAGAACCTGAAATAAAGTGCTTACAAGCAGTTGGAGCAAAATAAATTTGTGACAGCGTACCTTTTGCATAATGGGTCAGCAAGTTAATTTGTATAGCAAGCCTAAGCCGATAGGTGTAAGCGCAGCAAAAGCAAGTATTAAAATACAATAAGTTATACAAATAAGACCCGAAACCGAGTGATCTAGCTATGAGCAGATTGAAAATATGGTGAAACATGTTGGAAGATCGAACTCATGTATGTAGCAAGATACTGAGATGACTTGTGGCTAGGGGTGAAAGGCCAATCAAACTCGGATATAGCTGGTTTTCCGCGAAATATATTTAGGTATAGCGCTATTTTGAATTATTTGGGGTAGAGCACTAGATGAGGAAGGGGGGCCCCAAAGCTTTACTAACTTCAACTAAACTTCGAATACAAATAAATAAATAATGATAGTAGTCAGAGTATGGGTGCTAAGGTCCATGCTCAAGAGGGAAACAGCCCAGACCATAAGCTAAGGTCCCTAAGTAATAGCTAAGTGATATAAAGGAAGTAAGATAGCCATAACAACCAGTAGGTGGGCTTAGAAGCAGCCATCCTTTAAAGAAAGCGTAACAGCTCACTGGTCTAATAGCTATTTTGCGCCGATAATGTATAGGGGCTAAAGCTATTCACCGAAACTATGGATGATACTAATATCATGGTAGCGGAACATTCTGTAAGTAGAAGAAAATAAATTGTAAAATTTATTGGATATATCAGAAGAGAGAATGCTGACATGAGTAGCGTAAACAATGTAAGAAACATTGTTGCCGAAAGTTCAAGGGTTTCTGCGCTAAGGGTAATCCACGCAGAGTTATACGGCCCCTAAGAGTAGAGCGAAAGCTTGTATCGATGGGTAAGGTTAATAGTGACGAAAATGAAAAAATAAAAAAAATATAATAATGGGACCAACGTTTTTTTATTAATATTTTTCCAGGAAATAGCTTTAACTGTAATATAATTTATTATATTAATACCGTACCCTAAACCGACACAGGTGAACAGGTAGAAAATACTAAGGCAATTGAGAGAACGATGTTGAAGGAACTCGGCAAATTAACTCTGTAACTTAGGGATAAAGAGTACCTAATAGGTGGCACAAAATAAGGGGTTGCGACTGTTTACTAAAAACACAGGACCCTGCTAAATCGTAGGATGATGTATAGAGTCTGACACCTGCCCGGTGCTGTAAGGTGAATAAGATTGGTGCAAGCTAATTTAATAACCCCCAGTAAACGGCGGCTGTAACCATGACGGTCCTAAGGTAGCGAAATTCCTTGTCGGGTAAGTTCCGACCTGCATGAATGGTGTAACGACTTCCCCACTGTCTCCAACATCGACTCAGCGAAATTGAATTCTCCGTGCATATGCGGAGTTCCAACAGCTAGACGGAAAGACCCTATGAACCTTTACTATAACCTTATAATGCTAATATAAATAAAATGTGTAGAATAGGTGGGAGCTTATTGAATGTTATTTTTAATAATATTTAGGCATCAGTGAAATACCACCCTTTTAATTTATAGTGGCTTACGTTTTTTTACGGACATTGTAAGGCGGGTAGTTTGACTGGGGCGGTGGCCTCCCAAAAAGTAACGGAGGCGTGCGAAGGTAGGCTCAAGCTGGCCGGAAATCAGCTGTAGAGCGCAATGGTATAAGCCTGCCTGACTGTGAGACAAACAAGTCGAACAGGGACGAAAGTCGGTCATAGTGACCCGGTGATCCCGTGTGGAAGGGTCATCGATCAACGGATAAAAGGTACTCTAGGGATAACAGGCTGATGACTTCCAAGAGCTCATATCGACGAAGTCGTTTGGCACCTCGATGTCGGCTCATCACATCCTGGAGCTGGAGAAGGTTCCAAGGGTTTGGCTGTTCGCCAATTAAAGTGGTACGTGAGCTGGGTTTAGAACGTCGTAAGACAGTTCGGCCCCTATCTACTGTTGGTGTTAGAAAATTGAGAGAACTCTATCTTAGTACGAGAGGATTGGATAGGATATACCTCTGGTGTATCAGTTGTCATTCCCATGGCATCGCTGAGTAGCTACGTATAGAATAGATAACCGCTGAAAGCATCTAAGCGGGAATCTAATCTCAAAACATGTTTTCTTTTAGATTTGCGAAAGACCATCGCATTTATAGGCAAGGTGTGTAAGAATAGTAATATTTTTAGCTAACTTGTACTAATTAATCATTTATTTTGATTAATTGATATCCTTATTTCTTAATATAAATAGATTTGGTATTAATAAGCCGAATGTGGGACTCGAACCCACAACCTTCTAATTACAAATCAGCTGCTCTACCTATTAAAGCTAATCCGGCTTAGCAGGAGAGGGATTTGAACCCCCGACATGCGAGATATGATTCCGCCGTTATAACCACTAAACTACCCTGCCTCTTTTTGAAGAAGATCCGATTCGAACGGATGTACACATTTGTGAACAGATTTACAGTCTGTCGCTTTTAACCACTCAGCCACTTCTTCATATTTTTAAAATTAATAATAATACCCCAATAAGGGGTGAATAATACCCCCATAAAGGGAAAAATTAGTAATCATATCCCATTAGGGACTAAATTAGTAATCATATCCCATTAGGGGTAAAAT
>Ga0136587_1000030_pt1 | contig 38319 bp, 31 predicted proteins | sample AntRauMFilla1563_FD_101386 | JGI IMG/M metagenome (GOLD analysis project Ga0136587, IMG submission 101386) | Saline lake microbial communities from Rauer Islands, Antarctica - Metagenome Filla 1 #563 | ecosystem: Environmental > Aquatic > Non-marine Saline and Alkaline > Saline | place... | reverse complement strand
GGTGTGATAGGTTTGGCATTGGGCTTTGCTTTTCAGGATATAGCTGCAAATTTTATTTCGGGTATTATCTTGGCCTTTAGGAGACCTTTTAAATTAGGGGACATAATTGCAGTAAAGGATATTATGGGTAAAGTAAGTAAAACTGACTTGCGGGTTACGGTTCTAGAGACCTTTCAGGGCCAAGAAGTTTACATTCCAAATAGTGATGTATTACAGGGTGCCATTTACAATTTTTCTATTTTAGAAAAAAGGCGTATTGATTTAGCCGTAGGAGTTTCTTACGCAGATGATCTTCAGAAAGTTGAAGATGTTGTGCTGAGCACAATTAAAAAATTGGAAGGGGTGATAGATAAGGATCAAATAGGTTTTGACTATTCTGAATTCGACTCCAGTTCCATCAAATTTAATATTCGATTTTGGATCGAATACCCAGGCGAACCCGGCTACTTGAAGATGAGAAACAAAGCCATCAAAGCGATTAAGAGCGCTTTTGATGAACACGATATTACTATTCCTTTTCCAATTCGAACATTGGACTTTGGAATTAAAGGCGGGCAAAAACTCTCCCAAATGGAATTGAATATGAATGGAGTAAGCAAAGAAGAAAGTACGAATTAATGGGATTAGGGATGTGGATTGTTCCAATCCTTCTCAATGAAATAATTTTCTGCTTTGTAAAATTTAGAAAAAGAATATGAAGGGTAAAATCGAAGTAGTAATTGTGACAGGAAGCCTTGGAATGATAGACTCGGCCTTAATTCATAAGCTTGCTGAAAAATACCATGTCGTTGGATTTGACCAAGATGACTACCTCATGTGCCGGCTATGGACAACTTTTAAATTATAAACAATAAATTATTTAACACAAATCAATATGACAGAAAAATTGCTTACACCAAAATTGATTCACGAATTGCTATCCGTGGCGGAAGCGCCCTGTATCTCTATTTACATGACCACGCATCGCAGTCACCCTGAAAACATACAGGATACAATTCGATACGAAAATCTCGTCAAACAAGTGAAGGAATCTTTAATAGAAAAGTATCCAAAAACCGAAACCCTTAAATTACTGGAACGTTTCGAAACCCTTGCCAGTGATGATGAATTTTGGAACCATACAAGCGATGGTCTTGCTGTTTTGGGTTCTCCCGGACTTTTCGAAGTGATTCGTTTACACGTGCCTGTTGAAGAGGTAGTGATCGTGTCGGATAGCTTCCACATCAGACCGCTCCGCCGCATTCTACAATCAAAAGATCGCTATCAGGTACTCGCCTTGACGCTAGATAGTGTACATCTTTATGAGGGTAATCGTCAGTCACTTTCTGAAATAGAACTTCCTGACGATTTTCCAAACTCAATGGTTGAAGCGTTGGGGAAAGAGTTGACCGACAAACATTCGACCGTTGCATCGTATGGCGGATTAGGCGGTGATAGTAAGAACATGCGTCATGGGCATGGAGGAAAAAAAGAAGAAATGGATATTGATGCTGAACGATTTTTTCGTGTGGTTGCCGATTCGGTTTATGACCGCTATTCTAAGCATGATGCCTTGCCACTATTATTGGCAGCGCTGCCAGAGCACCATCATCTTTTCCATGATGTAAATAAAAATCCGCTCGTATTGGCAGAAGGAATAGAGATTAACCCACAAGCGGTTTCAACGGATGAGCTGGCGAAATTATCTTGGAAAATCATGGAGCCCGTATATTCAGAAAAACTCGATATAATGGTAGGAGAATTTAATCAGGCAAAAGCCAATGGCTTAGGAACCGATGACATTGATGAGGTGATCGAAGCAGCGAAAGCAGGCCGAGTAGATACCCTCTACGTTGAAGCGCATCGTGTAATGGCGAGTAAGTTAAGAAACAAGGATACGGGTAGATTTAAAACCACCGACACAACACAACCGGTGCTAGACGATAAACTGGATGACGTAGGGGATTTGGTAGCTAAAATGGGTGGTGCTGTAGTGATTATACCCAAAGAGCATATGCCTACGAAAACAGGTGTCGCCTGTGTGTTTCGTTATTAAAATTATAGAGGTCAGTAGATAATAACGTACTTTTAAATAGTTGATTTACAATGATTTAGTGTGTTATTCTTTTGCGGAAAACCGTCAACACAAAATTATTGATTACAAATCTCGGTAGTTTAATTTATGAATAGACTCAAAATCACCGAGTCAACTAAATATTACTATGAAACTAACTACTGATCTCCATAAAATTTAAACAACTAAAAAGTATTGCATATAATATGGAAAATCAGACCTGTAAAAAGGAATTTCCCGCCTTAGAAAAGGAAACAACCTACTGCACAGCGGACAGAAAAAAGAAGGGCAGCCACTAACAGCACCTAAAAAAATGGCGGGTGACGTGAGAATACAAACCGTTGTTCATAGCGCGTAAAATTGTGCTAAATATTGAAGTTAGAGCTGAAAAGCCACCATACGGTGAAGCACTTTCGGTTTTCGCCCACACACTATCCAATGCGCTAAAAACCAAAAGAGCTGTTTTTAGAAGATAAAAGCGAAGTTTATTGAAGCATATAATTTTAACCATTCTTGAAACCGATAAAAACTCCTATGAACAAAATCATAATGATAGCCGCAGCATCAGAAAACAATGCACTGGGAAAAGACAAGGCTGTACTTTGGGATCTACCCGACGATTTTAAGCGGTTTAATAAACTGACTATGGGCCATAAAATTATTATGGGACGAAAAACTTTTAAACGCATGCCCACACTTTTAACTAACCGTTTACATATTATAATTACTAGAGATAAGAATTATAAAGTTGATGTTGATGATTGTATTGTTGTGCACTCAATGAAAGATGCAATTGCGCTAGTAGCGGACGACGCTTTGGCATTTGTTATTGGCGGAGGGGAAATATACAAGCAGGGAGAGAAATTTTCGAATGGGATTGAACTTACGCGTGTACACACCAATATTGAAAATGCCGATACTTTTTTTCCAGATATTGATACTAATATCTGGAAACTTGTTTCAGAAGAACATCACTCAGCGGATGATAGCCACGCCTCTGCTTTTACGTATTTAACTTATACGAGGAGGTAATCACTTTTCGTTTAAAACCGAGCCTTTTATTTTGGTTTTATGTATCGAATCTGTTAATAAAGATAATGATTATTTACGATGGACTTTCACTACACTTCACTTTTTTTTTAAAATTACACTTGGTAGAGAAATCTGGAATATTATAGATATGATTGTCCAGATTGGACTTATTGCAAGCCTATTTCTGAATAGAACAAAAAGCTAACGCTACTCCAAAAATTGCAAAAGAGTATGTTCTGCCAATACTTATAATTTAAACACAGGATACCAAACAGAATGGAAGCACTATGCACAACAACCTATATGATTAATTGCTAGGTTCCAGACTACTTGTGAAAATCCTTGCTCCCGATAGCTTTCGGGATCTTTTCGGTTTGTATTTGCTAAATTAGTTGCTTAACCACGCTACGGCTCATAAATATGACCGTATTTATATAAAACTCAAAGAATACGGTTAATATAATTTTGATGCTCATTCTCTCTTATTTAATAACTACTTATTTATGGATAAGCCATATAAAGCCCCCCATTTTAGTGTTTATCTTTCGCTTAGCCCGACCGAGCGTGTATAGCGGTAGCCACGTTAAAGCTAGGTAAGTACAGCGCAATAGGTACGTAGCTATTGCAGCACCTTTTATATTTTAATTAGGTAGTTATTGCTTCAGTAAATGTCCCGAATATTTATAAAAATCGGGACAAAAAACTTTAGATAAACTATTTGAATTAGACTGGGGAAAAGGGAAATTTTAGCTCTTTTAAAACCGATCAACTTCCTCCCACTTCAGGTTGCCAGCATATCGGTATGACACCTTACCGGTCTCATCCATTGCCATGAGGTAGATCCAGCCATTGTCGCACAAATCTTTTACTCCTTCATGCTTTTCTAGGATTCTATTCATGGCTTCTATCGGTGCCTCTATGATGACACTGAGGCGAAGCGGCTCGTGCTGATATTGCTCCCCGTCGTGTATCGACTGTATGGGCAAACCCACGCGCAGGTCGCCGGAGTATCCTTCTAGCACACCGACTCCCGCAGTTACGTTGTGAAGGGTTTTATTGCCCGATCCGAAATTCTTATTGTCAACCGTAGATCCGTAATACTGCAAGTTGATCCAGCTAGTCACGACCATAGGCGCGGTCATGATCAGTTCTAAAACTAAAAACTCTTGATCCTTCTGCCATTCATAAGAATGCAAAAATGATTTCCCATCAAAGTCGATTCCCTTTGTTCTTTCCCGAGGTGCCACTACAAAAGCTGAGCATCCTGCCAGACCCCATTCTGGCCGAACCTGCGCCCAGTCTTTGCTGCGGGCAAACATGGCCTTATCCAATTGAGAAGGTACTTCGGAAATGAGTCGCACCGAGCGCTCTGTTCTGGCTGCGTGGCTCGCCATAGCGAGTGATTTCTTGAGATCCCGCAGCTCTTCCTTTTTTTCGGCAGGCACATCTCTCTGATTCAAGATGCTCACTTCATCAGTTGTTGTATCGTGAAGGCAGGCGAGGAATACGGTATTGGCGGGGATGGGAAGGTTGGCTGTGAGCAATCCTTTTCTTACTTCGGGGTTATTCAGCACCGCCGCCGCTACTCTGGCATTGGCTTCACCCGTATGTCCTCCGCAAGCGCCACAGTCATAGCCTGTAGCATGTGGATTATTCACCATGGTGGATCCATGTCCTACGATCATCACAAATTTGCCAAAGTCACTATCCAGCGACATTGCCTTCAAAGCGTTTTGGCCCATTTGAATCTGCTGATCCAATGGAATGCCTACCGTCGGATCTTTGGTGTCCGTAGCTAAGCTAATGCTCTTATTTTCAGAAAAGTTATCTTTCATTCCTACTGTATTGGGGTTGGGAACGGGTCTAGTCCAGCCAAATGCATCAGAAAATAACTTAGGTAAGTAAAAGAGTCCCATCGGGCTCACAAAGCCAAAGCAAGTCACTGCTCCTGATTTAAAGGACGTCCATACCTGCTGCACCTGTCGGTGAAGGATGCGGTGGTTCAATGCCGATTGGTGTTCGTGCTGGTCGGGCATTTCTTCCCTGATTGTGCGACCAGTCTGCAGTAGGACGGGACAATTTGCCTCACCACTTTCATGACCCAAGGGCACATATTTGATGGCGAATGCGAAGAAACCGGCGAAGCCCAGCGTTTCTATTTTGGCATCCGCCAACTCGAGATTTCTACGGTATACTTCTGAGCGCACATCAATGCAAAAGATTGCTTGCGCTTTTGCCTGCTCAGCTTTGCTATGCTTAACGGTCTTTTTACTGTGAAACCGACCGATCAAATTGCGCTGCGCCGCAGCATCAAAAGCTTCCTGAAGGATGAGTTTTTTGACCAGCTGTTTGTTAAGGTCTTTTTCCACATTAACTTGCGAAAGCATGGCTGTGGCTCCTTTCCACTTGGTAGCTAGTTCAGGTTTATTCAGGCTTTCCAGCAAACAAGCTTCCCAGCAGGCCAGCACTGCCAAAAACTCAATGAGCTTTCCGTCTTTGCCACCGTATAATTCATTGTCCCAATCTAGTCGAGCAGCATAAGCTGACCAACCGCCTAGGCGGAGTAGTATTCGGTGCAGATACAATGACATGCCATCCTGCGGTATCCCTAATTTTTCTAAAGCAACCTGAGTAGCAGCAACAGGGTGATCTGGCAAAGCCTTGATCAATTTTCTAAAGCCTTTCAATCCGCTCATCTCGGGCGTATGATCAAGAGACGCTTCTGCTTTCCAAGCCTCAAAAAGCCCTGACTCTTGATCGGCTGCGGCCCAAATGGCTTGTCCATTATCAAAATAAGAAGCCGCCCATGTCGAGATTCTTCCTACGATAAACCGACCCCAATCTTTGTTGGTCACCTGAGTAGCAATGTCGGCTACCGTGGCAATAGTCGACGTTTTATCATCATGGTTTTGCACATTTCCCAAACTCTCGATAAACTCCTGAGCGTTGGTGCTTGAACTCCTTTTCTTCAATACAGCGGCAATGTCATTGGCAGTAATGCGCCCTTCGTTGATCTTTTGCACGTAAAAGGAAGTGGGCAAGGTCATCTGAATACCTCCCGTAGCCGCCAACTCTTGGGCTACAGAACCAAATTTTTTATTGGAAAAGCCCAAATAAGGGTTCACCGCTACGAAGTTTTCCAAAGGCCACACGGGAGCAATCTTTTTGCAGACCTTTCTCAAGGTTGCTACGAGCTGCTCTTGGTGGGTGTTTAGATTTTCAAAGATGTCTACTTGTTTGTTGGCTATGTTGGTGCCTTTCATGTGATGCATATTATAATGAGAAGTTGGCACCGCTGCTAGAGCTTCACCACCTCACGTTGTTTTAGTTCGATGGATGGTTCACGTTTGATTTGGTCAAGATTCTCAATCACCTGAGGTTTTTGCTCATTGCCATGGGAGTATAAGGAGCGCACTATTCTATCAAATACGCTATTGACGTAGAGTCCATTTCTCAAATGGATGGCCCAGGCTCTCGAAAAAGGCGAAGCTGAAACGACAGCTGCCATAATTTGGATAAAGACCGCCGCTCCAAAGGTAAAGAGTATGCCGCCCATCAGGATTGTTTCCAGCAATCTAGGCTTTGATAAATCTGGCAATTGTAAGGACAGCAAATGGTGCATTCCAGATTCCAACGTAAAGAATGCAACCGTTACAATGAGCGAAAGCAAAGAAGCCCTTAAAATCAGTTTTGCACTCCCATTGCTATTAGTTTAGCCCCTTAAAAGATCGGAGTGTTATTTTAGATTTCATAATAAACCCATTGAGCTATGAAATACAAGAAATGGATATTACAAGAGAAAGTAGCTATTATAGCGTCAAGTGAACAAATAGGGGCTGTAGAAACCTGTAAGAATTAGAAAAGACAATGTTTAGATGGGCTATAAATAGAGCCAAAGAGTGTAATGCGCATTTAGTTCAGCTTACAACAGACAAACAAAGACCACTAGTAATTACTTTTTATACAGATTTAGGTTTTATAACCACTCACTAAGGAATGAAAATACATATTGATTAAATAACCTCTGATACCAACAGCATGTCATTCTAATTACTTGTTTTTTTATCTACTTACGATAAGTCATATGCACTCGATAATATTCACGTTTAAAGAATAGAAACTGTAATAGGATTAACAAAAAAAGAACTTATAAACACTTCTTTTCTATAAAACATACTACGATACGCAGGTCCTTGAATTAAGTTCACCCTAGAGATTTTATCAGTTTAATAAGTAAGGAAAATCTGGTTTTAACGCCTCTTATTTCATTAAAGTCATCTTTTTAGTTGTTTTGAAACTAGGTGTAGTAAGTTGATAATAATAAACACCAGAAGAAAAATTACTCATGTCTACAGCAAATTGATGGGTTCCCGATTGCAAAGAACCGCTAAATACCGTTTGAACTAAACGACCCATAGAGGAATAGACTACCAGATTAACCTGACTTTCATGATTTCCCAGAGAAAAATTAATGGTCGTTGATGGGTTAAATGGATTCGGATAATTTTGAGATAGCTCAATCGATAAACCTAATTCGGGTTCATCTTCGATAAAAACGCCCGTTTCTGGAGCAAATACAGCAACTAATGGATCTGACTCTTCATAAATGAGTTGCGTATTGGTTGTTATCTCCGAATTTAACCAATGTGAAAATTGAAATCCATTTTTTGGAATAGCTGTAATACGCACGGCTGTTTGTTTGAAATAATCCATCTCCTGCAAACTTGGATATTGATAAGCGGTTACTCCAGGTTGAGAAGGCACTACATCTAGCTCATTAACTCGCATATAACCCATAGTTGTATCAACAACGCCAAATTGAAGGGTGTATAGCGTGTCTAAAGAAAAAGCCGTTCTAAAGTGTCCATTCAGATAGGATTCTCTCTCATTGGCGAATCTTCTCATATAATTTACATTGGTATTCCACTCTTCTACACTCTTTGGCATACTCCATCTGTGATCAGAGTTTCCCCAACGATCAATATGTTCAACAATATACGGGGCAATAACAGCTTGAAGGGAATCTAACACAGAAACAACTCGGTTCTTTTCAAAACTAGTATTCATTAAATCTCTGTAGCTATTTATGAAATATACTTTATAAGATTCATTTTTAAGTAATTCATTCATCAGAAAAGTGCTCCAATGATCATCGCGAATTACATGCGCTAATAAGTTTTGTTGAACATGGTCTTGATATTTAAATTCGGTATGTCTGTCTGTCCAAGCAAAGCCAAAATCAGTATCAAACATCATCCAGCGCCATCTTCCATCTAAACCCAGTTCAGCTTCAGGGTCATATTCCGTATCATATCGCCAAAAATCTATATTGTTATGTGGCCAATCTCGATTATTAAAATAGATATTGGATAGATAGTATAATGTAAAACTCTCGACATCCATCTGTGTTTTGATGTAATTATAATGCGTTGAATCTTCAACTCCATTGGCAGAGATATAGCTCAACATGGCTTTATAATGGTCGGCGCTTCCTTCTTCCACAGATGCATTGCCAGATAAGTAGTCCATTTTACTTTTATCGATATCAAACTTGATTGCCAAATAATCATCATCGTAGCGTTCTCGAATATTTGCAATTCCCCAAAATTCGCCGTTTACAAATAAAACACTCTGTCTAAATGCCATTGTTTCAAAAGGAAGATGACGAACTAAGGTTTGCATAAAACCATCTCTTAACGCTGTTTTCATCCAGTCTTGGCCAGAATTGCGTAATTGCAATCGTTTATATTCTCGCAATGACTGATCTAAAAAGAAAGGGTAATCGAATCTTGAATTTCCATAATCACTACGAGTATAGATTCTGAGTGTCTTTTGTTGAAATGAGCGAGAACCGCCACCATGAATTCTGATGCCAATATCCATGGAGATATCAGGATCTCCGTTTTCGTTGAAAAATTCAAAATGAGCTGGTCGTTCCCAATCACGTCCACGTTGGGTATAATTCGCTGGAGTGGATAGGCCCTCAGTTCCATCGGGATTTCGTGCTTTCCAATCGTCGAATGTTTTGCCTAGTACATAAATGCCAGATTCATAACCAAATAAATGAAGAGAATCGGTAATAATTGAAATGACAGGAAGCGAATATCGATCAGCACCTTTTTGATGGATCATAAAACTTCCCGAAGCAATATCGCTCCAAGTGCTGCCTTTTTTGCTTCTTGCTCGAACTACGGTAAATAATTGAATTGGGCCCGTTGGAGAAACCCAAGGTGAATACGAATGGGAAATAGAAGAGATTAGCGAATAGCTGGGATTTCCCCCTGTTCGATCACTTATTTGAATAGGTGAGCTATATTTGAAGCTTGTAGAGTCAGGCTCATCTCCATTTAAGGTATAATAGATCTCATCGGCATCTTCTGCGCTTAGTTGTAAGCTAAAGCCTTGCGAATAATAGCCAGGTAATTGGGAGAATGTTGGTTTTTCTTGTGCTGAAGCAGCAATAGATAGGTTTAGAAGAAATGCGAAACAAAATCCTCTAAGTAATGCTTTAATCATAATTCAATCTTTTAAACAGTATAAAATAGGTGTAGTAAAAACACGGAATTTACTAGAACAGTATGAACATTGTTAATCTACAACCAAAAATAACAACGGTTTGGGAATTTTTAGAAAGTTACCTCATTTTCAAATTTGATAAATTCCCGAAATAAAATAATGAGCGAAGTTTAGAACTTGGATTGGCTTTCACCTGAATAGCAAAAGCTTATTTTCATCCCTATGTTTCATAAACAAAATCTTTCCGACTAGCTATAATATCAAGACTAATAAATCCAGATTTTTTACTTGAAATTGACGCTATAGCCTATAAACCTACATAATGAAAAATCAAATCGGCCAAACCCAAGACGCTGGCTCTCAATTCGGAATTAGAAAAACCATTGCTGTTTCGACTGAAAAGGTTTGGGGCCTCTAGTTTTCCGAAGATGGTCTGTAATGTTGGTTGGGAAAATTGACAAGTGATCTTCAAATTAATACCAAATACGAAACGGAGACGGGCATAATAGGAGTTGTGCGTATTTTTAAAACAAATTCCCATATTCGACTAAATTGGAAACCTTGAAAAGACCACTATTGCCATTAACTAAGAGAAGCTATTAAATGTAGAACAACGTGCTGAAATGAAAGAATATTGGATGAAGGTAATGGAAGTGGTGGTTTTAGTAGGTAAATGGACAGGACATATGGGCGAGGGGCTTACAATTTGTTTAGAAGGCATGAAATGAGCCGAGATAGTTGGTTCAAAAGTGCAAAGGTTGGCCGGCGAAATGAACGGGTTCTCTTTTAAAAATCAAGGTTTTGGCTACCAACTTTCAACAGTTATGCTATTTCATATAAATGGTGTACCTAGAGAAAAGTATGTGCCAACGCATTTTGTAAAACAATCGACTATTGAAGAAGACCAAGCGCTATCAGTAGGTTTGGAACTAATAAATAAAAATTCGGATTAAAAACTGCGTAAATTGACGTTAACAATAGATCATGCGATGCATTGCAAATAGTAGTGATTCGTGCATTTTTTAAAGATCCTTTAATTTTCAAAATCTTGGCTTGTACTAAATCGAGAGAGATGCTTTTGCGATATTTCCGCCCATCTACTCTTATACAAGGCCGTTGTAAACCATTCAAGAAAAAATGACATTCGAAGAACTTAACTTAATTCCTTCCATACTCAAGGCTTTAAAAGAAGAAGGCTATAAAACGCCTACTTCTATTCAGGCTGAATCAATTCCTTTCATATTGAACAGAGAAGATGTTTTGGGCAGTGCGCAGACCGGAACAGGCAAAACTGCGGCTTTTGCCATTCCCATCCTTCAACACCTGACTAATGATCAACAAAATACAAACGGTAAAAGAAAGATTTCTTCACTGGTTATAACCCCAACTCGTGAGCTTGCTATACAAATTGGAGATAGCTTTACGACTTATGGCAAATACACCAACATTAAGAATACCGTAGTTTTTGGCGGCGTCTCACAAGGCGCGCAAACTAATGTTCTGAGACAGGGCGTAGATGTTTTGGTTGCCACGCCTGGTAGACTATTAGATTTGATGAATCAAGGCTTTATCTCTTTACGGGATGTTAAATACTTTGTGCTAGATGAAGCAGACCGAATGCTTGATATGGGCTTTATTAACGATATCAAAAAGATTTTAGCCAAACTTCCTAAGAAAAGACAATCATTATTCTTTTCTGCCACCATGCCTAAAAGCATCTTGGGTCTGTCACAAGAAATCTTGATTAACCCCAAAAAAGTTGCCGTTAATCCCGTTTCTTCAACGGCTGCTACCATACAGCAATACGTATATTTTACCAATCGCGAGAGCAAAGCCGACCTGCTTCTACACATTCTTGAAGATGCTGAACTAGACCAAGTATTGCTTTTTTCTAGAACCAAGCGTGGTGCAGATCGTATTGTGCGTAAACTTCAAAAGGAAAAGATTCTGTGTGCAGCAATCCATGGGGATAAGTCCCAAAATCAGCGACAAAAAGCACTCCAATCATTCAAAGATGGAACCGATAGGGTATTAGTTGCTACAGATATTGCTGCTCGTGGAATAGATATTGACAAGCTTCGCTACGTCATCAATTACGACATCCCTAATGAGCCTGAAACCTATGTTCATAGAATTGGTCGTTGTGGTCGTGCTGGTGAAAAAGGCGTTTCTATCTCAATTTGTGAACCAGAGGAAAACGTTTTTTTAAAGGATATTGAGAAACTCACCAAGCATGAGATTCAAATAATAAGCAACAATCCATTCCCACAGACTGATAGACCTATGAATACTGTGGAAAAGAAAGAAGTGGCAAAGCAAAAAGAAAAAGATAAGCAGGCCTATTTTGCAAATCGCAACAAAAAAACAAGCCCCAAAAAAGGAGGCTTACGTCAAAAGAGAAGGTAGTTAAGGCTTTTACTACAGAATAAAGCTATTATTTTTTAATAGCTTTAAAGTTATCGACAACATAACTAAAATACATACTGACTTTAATAAAAAATATATAATTTTTATTAATGAATATATTTATAATAAACGCTCCCTTTACAGAATAGATTAACCCTTGGAGAATGATATAGGCACCAAAATGAAACAAATCATTTCCGTCGACTTTTACTTTAACGATTTAGTGCATGTGCCCATTATTGATGTTAGGTCGCCTGCAGAGTTTGCTAAAGGCCACATACCTAACGGAATTAATATTGCGTTATTTACTGATGAGGAGCGCGCAGTAGTTGGAACAGCCTATAAAAAAGAGTCGAAAGAAAAGGCTATTAAACTTGGGTTCGACTTTGTAAAACCCAAATTAAATGATTTCATAAACAAATCTACTGAAATTGCACCTGACAAAGAGGTGGTAATACATTGTTGGCGTGGCGGAATGAGAAGCAATGCCTTTGCCAATCATCTTGTTGAAAATGGCTTTGAAAAGGTTTATGTAATTGAGAATGGATATAAAGCTTTTAGAAATTATGTGCTACAATTTTTTGAAAAAGCCTTTAACCTTAAAATCTTAGGTGGCTTTACCGGTTCAGGCAAAACAGAAATACTGCATTCATTAGAAGAGAAGGGTCAGCAAGTTATAGACCTAGAAGGATTGGCGAAACATAGAGGTTCTGCGTTTGGAGGTATAGATCTTCCGCCTCAGCCAACAACAGAGCAATTTGAGAATACACTATTTTCAGTACTACGATCTTTAAATCCAAAGCTACCAATATGGGTTGAAGACGAAAGCAGGTCTATTGGAAAGGTGTCCATTCCCAATGCATTCTTTTTAAAAATGAGGGAGATGCCTGTATATTTTTTAGATATTCCTTTTCAAGAAAGAACAAAACACCTAGTTGAAACCTACGCTGACCTGAGTCATGATAAACTAGCAGATGCAATTAGCCGGATTGCTAAACGTTTGGGTAATGAAAAAGCAAATTTTGCTTTGAAAGAACTTGAAAATAGAAATTATGATAAAGTAGTAGAAATTACCCTTTTCTATTACGATAAAAGCTATTTAAAAGGATTAAGAAGTCGATCAGAGTCTTCGATTCTAGAATTTGAAATTCCAACGGTAAATCATGATGAAACAGCAGATTTTTTAATAAATTTAATAAATTAAGAAAAATGAATAATTCAATAAAATTAACGAGTTTTAGTCATGGTGCAGGATGTGGCTGTAAGATTTCGCCAAAGATATTAACCACAATACTAGCAACTACTTTACCAAAAATTGAAGATCCTCGGCTATTAGTCGGAAATGACACCAGAGATGATGCCGCCGTCTACGATATGGGGAATGGAATAGGTATCATTAGTACAACAGATTTTTTCATGCCCATAGTAGATGACCCTTTCACTTTTGGGAGAATTGCAGCAACTAACGCCATAAGCGATGTTTATGCAATGGGAGGGAAGCCATTAATGGCAATTGCTATCCTAGGTTGGCCCATTGATAAATTAGCTCCAGAAGTTGCCGCTCAAGTAATGGAAGGTGGCAGAAAAGCTTGTTCTGACGCGGGAATACTACTTGCCGGCGGCCACAGCATTGATAATCCAGAACCTATTTTTGGACTAGCGGTTACAGGCTCGGTTGCCATCTCTAAGCTAAAACGCAATGATAAAGCAAAAGCAGGAAGCATCCTATATCTGACTAAGCCTCTAGGTGTTGGCGTTTTAGCAACGGCGCAAAAAAAAGGGGTTTTAGAGGAAGAGCATAAAGATATTGCTGCTAATTCGATGGTCGTTTTAAATGATGTGGGAATAGAACTCTCCGAGATTGAAGGAGTAACAGCTTTAACCGATGTAACTGGGTTTGGACTAATGGGTCATTTACTTGAAATGTGTGAAGGAAGCGATGTTTCTGCTATTATCAATTACAGCAAAGTGCCTATTTTCAATGAAATTCATGATTATCTCGATAAAAAATGTATTCCTGGTGGAACAATGAGAAACTGGGATAGCTACGGCCATAAACTGACTATTGAAGATCAAAAGCAACGATTCATCTTATGCGACCCACAAACCAGTGGTGGATTGTTAATTGCTGTGAATAAAGAAGATTCTCAAAAAGTTGAATCATTATTGAGAAGTAAAAACCTTTATGCTGAACCAATTGGTGTGCTAATAGAAAAGTCTGATGCGCTAGTATATATTAATGAGTGATTAAATATGAAGGATTATGGGATAGGTTTTTTACGAATAACTTCTTGACTCGCATCATTAAATTATCTTGTTTTCTCATTTTGAGAATGCTTTCGCTTTAGTGCAAAAGCATGATCTTATAAAAATAAATTATGCTGCTATAACCTGCCTACATTCTTTAAATTACATTACTCCACAGCCTAAATAGCCGCAATATTCTGATTTTTCACTAGTACAAGCTTTCCTATTTATCTAAAAATGCAGATTAATAACTATATATATACCTTTAATTATGACAAAACAGAAGCTGAATTATGTAAGCTCGAAGCTAGACATATTTTTAATAAAAAAATATCGAACAAACTGCTCTTTTCAGGTATAAAAGTAGAAGCTTCCATTAGTGCATTCATTAAAAAAAGAGTTGATATTATTTCATCATCAGGTAATTATACTACACTATTAGATGAAATCAAGAAAGAAGGTATAGACATTGAAGGTTTCAAAGTTGAATATTTAGTTCTTGACGGTGACTTAACTGAGCATACTGATAGGCAGAAAAAACTTCGAGATATTGGCTACTGTTTTAGTGGATATCCTGATTACCATAATCCAACAATAACCTATGCTTTATGTTTCTATGAGGATGTTTGGTACTTCGGTGTTTTAATAGAAAAAAGTACCGATTGGCATAAACACAAACATAAACCACGCTCTTATAGTAGCTCAATAAGCACAAATATTGCTAAATCTCTTGTGAATATTGCGGCGCAAGCAAATAAAGAGATAAAACTACTAGATGCTTGTTGCGGTGTTGGTACAATAATGTTAGAAGCCTGTTTTTCGGGATATAATATTGAGGGTTGCGATATAAACTGGAAGATATGTAACGATGCCCGAAATAACCTTTCCCATTTCAACTATACCGAAAATGTGTACAACACTGATATAAAAGATCTTAGCAGAAGCTATGACGCTGCCATTATTGACTTGCCATACAACCTAACGAGCCATGCAACTGATGATGATATTATACACATTATTGCCTCAACGGCTAAATTAACGAATCGACTTGTTATCGTTTCAACCTCAGATATTACAAGCCTAATTGGCAACACAGGATTCAAAGTAACAGATTATTGCAGCGTCAGTAAACGAGGAAAGACCACTTTTTCTAGGAGAATCTGGGTTTGTGAAAAGGAAATTATGATACAGAGGTGAAAAAAATTTATAATTAGACACGGAGTCTTTTGTGCTTTGAGGTGTCGCTGCGCTAAGGCGATAGGTATTTTAATGACACCATATAATCACCCTATACCCTAAAATAACTGTATTCTTGAAGCTACTCTGTCATTAAAACGGCCGAGGTTACTTCCGATAAGTCGCTTTTCATTTCGTAATAAATTTTAAACGCATTCTCTATTCTATCAGCGTTAGTAATGTCTGGAAACTGTTGAAAGCTTTTACCTATATATGGGGGCCAAGCTGCCGTTGAAGTCTCAAAGGCAAATAAATCGTTCTTAAAACCTATTTTTGTAATATTTAAGGAATTTGTATTTCCGCTACTGAGCCTTGCTGTAATAAAGCTACCCTTTTCAATCTTACCGTTTTCTGGGTTTAAACGAGCTATAATCGAGACTTTAGCTCCGCCACCGCTTCCATAACCCGACATATACACATTGCTAAATGCATTTTCAAAGACTTCCTTTTTATCAATGTAATCACCGCTGTTACTGCCGCCATCTACAGAAAAAATCACCCAAGGTCTTCCACTATTATCTAATGTTATCAAATTAGCTCTGCCGTCTACAGCGGTATTTTCGTAGATAACCCTCCATATTTGATTACCATCAGAATCTTTCTTTTTCACAAAGGGATTTTGATTGATACCACTTACTTGATCGAAACCAACAGAATACGCATTCCCCTCGTTATCAGTAACCTGATTAAGATTACTAAGCTCTGTTGCATTGATGGGCGTAACTTCAAGAGGGTTATCACTCTCTTCACAGGAAATAATAGACAGTACAATAATAATGGTTGCAATGTTTTTTAAGTAGTACATAACGGCCGTGAATACGTTTATAGCGCTAAAACGTTTAAAATTTATAATAACGATTAATAGATTGTGTTGGAAATAGAATCTGTTATTCTTGTTGTATAGAGATTTGCAATAAGTCTAGAACCGCATTCCAAGTAAAGCTTATATTACCAAAATGGTTATAGCTCACACAAGCTGTTTCCTACACATTTCGATCATTCTATCTATAGAAAACTCTAAACAAACGTACGGTACCTTTATGAAAGCCATCAAACTTGCAGCCTTGATACTACTCCTTGGGTTCACAGACTCCATTCAAGCACAAGATTGGCTTATTCCAAGAGATTCCTGGGGAAGCACCGATTCTTTGAGTGCAGATTATGAGCATACTATAGAGTACATCACCATACATCACGGTGGAGAAATTTTTCCTGATGATAAAAACACGGTTGAGTACCTAAAAAACCTTCAAACTTGGAGTCGTACCGCTCAAGATTGGATTGATGTGCCCTACCACTATTTTGTTGATCGCCAAGGAAAAATCTATGAGGGTAGGCCGTTAAACTATCGCGGCGACACAAATACTAGCTATGATCCAACGGGACATGCACTTATTGTTTTACTTGGGAATTTTGAAGAGCAGCCATTAAAAGATGAGCAGATCAAATCTTTGAAAATAGTAACCGCTTATTTGGCAAATCAAGAATCTGTTCCTGCTAATATGATCAAAACTCATAAAGATTATGCGGAAACATTATGTCCGGGTAAAAAGCTATCTGCTTATCTGGGAACCGAAGACTGGATGATGTTTTTGAAGGATTTGAAGTAGAGCTCTGCTCAACATAAGCAAGAAGTCTAGCTACTTTCAATAATTTTTGGGATGTTTACATATCTCGCTAAAAGTAAATTGATAAACAAAGCCGCTGGTATTTATTGAATGATAGAAATCACGCCCTCATGGCTAAATTTTTTTGTTTTTATAACTCATCATTTTCAAAAAACTACCGTTTTTACCCATTATTAGATAACTATTAATGGGTTTATACTAGTATTACTAAACATTATATAGCTACAAGAATCAAATTTGTTCAAGGCACCTCTCAAGGTGTATATTACAAGTATCGTTTTTGGAAATAAAAGCAGAGTTTGTCATTTCATATAATCGTTTAGTAAATTTGTAGCATAGCAGAAATAAGTTCAATATTAAGAACTTTAATTTCTTTTCGCCGAAATTCCCCTAAAGCCGCCGTTTCGGTAATTACCTATAAAACTCTTTAAGAGTTAATTCCCATATATGCGTTTTACAGTATTCTCATATATCGAAAGATTGGTTATTCATGTCTATCTTTTCTTTTTTTCATATTTTCGGTTCAACAATCATTGTAAACTGGATTAAAATGATCTTCTGAATCAGTACATAAATCATAACTTATAATTCATAATTATCCGTTGTGCCCTAAAAACACCTCCTGTCTCATTGCCAACGCATCTATTATTCACCCTAATTCAATCTCCATGAAGCGTAAAGATTTTTTCAAGCTAACCGCTGCTGGTGGGGCTTTAGCTGTAATTGCACCAATATCTGCTTGTAATTCAACTTCATCCGATAATAAAGCCTTATCTCGACCGGCTTTTTCTAACGATGCTTTTACTGTTGAGCCATCAATATTTGAAGGACAGACTATTGCTGATATTCATGCTAAAATGCAAGCTGGTGAGTTATCAGCTACAGAAATTACACAACACTATATAGATCGTATCAATAAATACGATATGGCTGGGCCCAAAGTAAACGCCGTAATTGCACTAAATGGAAAGGCGCTAAATGAAGCAAAGAAGCTTGATACTAAGCTAAAAAATGGGGAAGAAATAGGCCTACTTCATGGTATTCCTATTCTACTAAAAGACAATATAAATACCCAAAAATCTGATGGAATGAGAACTACCGCTGGTTCGCTCGCTTTAATGGAACTCTGGCCTGAGAGTGACGCTCCTATCGTAAAGAAGCTTAAGAAGGCAGGTGCTATAATTTTAGGTAAAACCAATTTAAGCGAATGGGCTAATTTTAGAAGTACCTCTTCAAGTAGCGGTTGGAGTGCCGTGGGCGGATTAACCAAAAATCCACATATTTTAGACCGATCTGCTTGTGGCTCTTCTTCTGGATCAGCTGCCGCTGTTGCTGCTAGTTTTTGCCAAGTTGCTATAGGTACAGAAACAGATGGGTCTATCGTTTGTCCCAGCGCTGTTAACGGTATTGTTGGTTTTAAACCAAGCGTTGGCCTAGTTTCGAGAACGGGTATCATTCCAATATCAGAAAGCCAGGATACTGCTGGCCCAATGACGCGTAATATATTTGATGCTATAGCTGTTTTAACTGCAATTCATGGGGAAGAGGAAGAAGATATTAAGAGCAAAGAAATTCCCTCAGATCTAGCAACAGACGCAACATCCCGTAAATTAAAAGGCGCAAAATTGGGTATTTGCACCAATTTTTTAGGCAGAAATACCCTAATGGATGCTGGTTTTGAAAAGGTTAAAAAAGAACTAACAGATGCTGGAGCAGAACTAATTGAAGTTGAGTTAGACACAATAGGTTATGGCGGGGCTGAATGGGAAATTCTTCAATATGAATTCAAAAATGGACTTAATTCCTATTTAGCTAAGTATGGGAATAGTAAAACCCCAAGCAGTTTAGAGGATCTTATTGCTTATAATATTGAGTTTGCTGACAAAGAGATGCCCTTTTTTAAGCAAGAAACCTTTGAAAGCTCACAACAAAAGGGCGATTTAACTGATAAAGATTACCTTGATGCGCTAAAAACGGCAAAAGAAGAAGCTGCTGATCAGATTGATACTATCATGGATAAACATGGCCTAGATGCTCTTATTGCACCTACCAATGGCCCAAGTTGGGTAGTAGATATGATAAACGGCGACCGATTTACTGGCGGCTCTTCATCAGCTGCAGCTGTGGCTGGCTATCCAAATATCACTGTTCCAGCGGGAAGCCATCAAAACTTGCCACTAGGTATTTCCTTTTTTGGTAAAAAATGGAGCGATTTTTCTTTGCTTAGTTTAGCTGCCGATTATGAAGCACAATTTCCTAATAGAATAAGTCCGGCTTATCTACCAACGTTAAGTCCGCTTGAAAGCAAAATTTCTTCTTAATGAAGGTTCTTTCAGGCAATTAAGGGATCGAAAATTGATTCTCCCTGTCTATCTCTTCTTTTTTCATATTTTCGATTCCACTATCATTGTAAACTATATCAAAACGGTCTTCTGAATCAGCACATAATTCATAATTATCCGTTCAGCAGAAATTCCCAAAAGTCCGTTGTTCGCGCCATTAATTATTCTTTGGGGTTTTGCGTTAAACCACTGTGTCAAATTAATTAGCGTTAAAACTCTAAAATATCGCCTGAAACCCCCATTCAGAGCCGAAATCACCCACTAATCGCCGGCTTACACGAACATAGAATACACCCAAAATTCTAGTCATTTGCGCACCTATTTCTACTTGCTCTATCCCAAGCTTCGCATCATAATTAAGCCCCGGAATAAGCGGTTCTAAGCTCGTATTCTGATCTACAAAACCTGCAGAGGCAAACATGGTAAATCTAACACCCGATTTCCTAATAAAATCTACTGGTATTGCCCTACTGAAAGCTGTTCCAAATCTATACATCGCAAAAAGAACGGTACTTCTATGGCCAATTGCTTCATTAAAGGGTAAAGCCAAAAATGGCTGCTGCATAATATAATCATCCAATAAAAAACCATTCATTCCATAACGTAATTGCTGTGGCGTTTGTGCGTTAGATGCGGAGAAGAATAAACTAAGCTCTAGCTGTGAAGAGAAAAAAGTAGGAAAAAGTCCATTTATTATACCTCTATAGCGTTGATAATCAATATTTCCCACACCACGCTCATAAACCAAATCACTAACCCAGCCCGTGCTGCGCGTTGTAAAATCACGAATAAGCATATATGGCTGATACTTTCTAGTATCGTGATGAAAATGAAAACGCATCAGCGATAAATCAACATTATCTGTTCTATATCCAGCTCGCTCATTCTCAAATCTTGGGTTATTGCGTAAATCTATACCTATAATATTTCTAGCAGTTGTAGAATTTATAGCACTATGCTTTTCTTCAGCATATTGTATGTGGACAAAAGATGCCGCATTCCATTTTTTCTTTAAACCAAAGTTAAAACCTGAATTCCCATAGTAATCCATGTTGTTTAAGCCAATGACGCCAGCTTCGTAGGTTCCAAAACGTAATTCTGACAAATAAAGCGGATTAACCCAGATGAATCGATCGGTATAACGCTGATCAACTCTATCAAATACACCAGCTGTTAACCCAAATTTAGTGTATCCAAAGAATTGCTCTGCTAATACTTCAAACTGCCATTTTTCCCGACCAAAACTATGTCCGCCATTCACCATGTACGTGTGAGCATGATGTAAAGGACTTTTTAAACCAAGGCCTGCATAATGACCTTCAACTCTGTTAAATCTATAATAATCGTCAACTTGGCTTATGTATGATTGGTTTGCTAGGGTTGGAATTCTGTATCCTAAACTTAGAGCTTTCATACCATTCACCAACATTTTAGTCGTTTGTTGATTACTATCAGCCTGCACTAAACCCTTATAATTTGCATGAATTTTAGTGTCTTGATTAGCCCAAAAATCTAGATCTCTCTTATCTGCATTCTCTTTTACAATTTCTCCATAGAGCGGTAATTCTATTTTAAAAGGTTGGCTGTTTCCTTCCTCAATATTATAATTATTCCATTCCCAGATATCGGTGTATCGAATTGCACGTTTAGAAGCTAAAAAGCCAATTTTCGCACTTAATTTTGTTTGAGAGGGAAGCCAGTATTCCCCCTTTTTTGTGTAAGACTGCGAATACTTGACGTCGGTTACGCTATAAAGCCCATTGCTAGTATTAACAAATTCATTGAGACCAACATCAATTCCTAAAATCCCGCCTTCTGCTTTATTTATCCATATTTTGCCAAAAAATAATGGTGCATTCTGCTTTTTTGGTGTAATTTTATACAATATGGTTCCATCTGGCCAGCTGCTATCTGCCTTTGTTTCATCGTAAAAATAATAATCTTGAGCTGATGTACTTACAGGCCCAACGATGGTTAAATCTTCGGATAAAACACTTAAGGACACTTTATTCTTGTTAAGATCTAATGGTCCACCTCCAGTAGCAAAAAAGTCAAATTCACTAAAGAAATTCTTACTAGCTCTACGTCCTTGAATTACTTCAGCATAGCGGTCTGGTTGGTAAAAAAGCAACTTAACAATACGCTCAGAAAAGGCAAAAGGCTCTTTTTCCTCTATATCTGTAGTGGTTCCATCTTTGTTTATATAAGATAGAACAGCAACTTTATGAATATCTACAGCATATTTGGTTATTTGCTTTTTTTGCGCATCTCTAATTAGTGCTAAATCTTCTATTTCCTTGGCTATTTTATTAGCATCAACCACCAAAGTTTCCATTTCATACAAATCCGGTGCTAAAAGAATATCTAGTTGCAGCGTTTTTTTCTGATCAATTTGAACCGCAATAGTAGTGTCTTTATAACCGATATAACTTATTCGAAGGTGATTTAAACCTATGGGAAGTTTAAGTTTATAGCTACCATTACCGCCTGTTATTGCGCCAATATCGGGATTTTCAACCAACATGAGCGTTGCACCAAATAAACGCTCACTTGTTTCTCTGTCTAAAACGGTTCCCTCTAAATTTCCTTGAATTTGTTGTGCTTTCAAGCAACCTGGTTTAAATACAAAAATACTTAAAAGTAAAATACCGAGGGATTTTAGAAACGTCATTTATATATCTTAAAAAGGAAAAAGGTTTATTAAACGATTTTTCCCATGGTTATAGCTTCTTCGCCAATCTTTTTTGCAGCAGCTACTACGTCGTTTACCTTATTAGGGTTCACAACTGCAATTAAGCCTATACCTAAGTTAAACGTAGGGCGCATATCTTCTTCTGGCACATTCCCCAGCTTCTGAATGAGTTTGTAAATGGCGGGACGTTCCCAAGCATTCCAATCGACAGCGAGTTGCATACTTTCTGGTAAAATGCGTTTAGTATTGCCAACAATGCCACCACCTGTAATATGTGATAGACCGTTAAGACCTTCAATGGTTTTTATTTCATTAATTAGTGGTAGGTAACTCTTATGAACAGCTAATAAACAATCACCAAGACTTTGACCAAGTTCTTCAATATGATCGTGTACTTCATAATGCTCAAAAAGTACTTTTCTGGCTAATGAGTAGCCATTTGTGTGTAAACCGGTACTAGCAAAACCTAAAAGAACATCACCTTTTTGAATGTTAGCACCGTTTATTACTTTTTTCTCGTCTACTATTCCTACAATTGTGCCAGCTAAATCAAATTCACCGTTTTTATAAACATCAGGCATCTCGGCTGTTTCGCCACCTATTAATGCAACGCCATTTTCTTTACAAGCAATAGTAAAGCCTTTAACAACTTCGTAACCAACGTGTTGTTCTAATTTTCCCGTAGCAAAATAATCTAGAAAAAATAATGGTTGTGCGCCGCAAACAGCTATATCATTTATACAATGGTTTACTAAATCCTGACCAACTGTATCATATTTGCCTGCTTTGAAGGCCACAATTAGTTTAGTTCCAACGCCATCTACACTACTAACAAAAACAGGAGACTCAAAGCCCTGTGTATTTGGCTTAAAAAAACCTCCAAATCCACCAATATTGGTTAAAACCGAAGCATTATGGGTTTCTTTAACAATTTCTTTAATTGAATTAACCATTCTCTCTCCAGCTTCAATATCAACGCCAGAATCTTTGTAGGTAAAGCTTTTTTTAGACATATCGTTTTTTGCGGTATCAGATTTAATGAGACTTTAAGATAAGCACTAATATTCACCTCAAAAAAAGGTTTTCAAGGCTTTTCCACATTACTATTAGCTTTAAGGATTTAATTAAATTAAAAAAAACTATTAGTAGAGGCTGTGGATATGTGGAAAGAAAACTTTCGAACTAAATACTTTTCCATTGTTAATAGAAGTGTTAACAATAAAAGGTGAATAGGATGTACTGAGCAACATTTATAATTGCCTTATCCACACATATCCTTATATGTAACCTATCTTGCATATAAATTTGTTTAACAGGTAGTTGTGCTGTTAATCTAGCGTTAAGAATTATGAGACAAAGACCGAGTTATCAACGCTTTTCTTAAAATCCTATAATTTGGTTTGTTATCCCCTTATTTTCCACGTCTAATAAACATCATTTAACACCTTATTAACATTATCTATGAGAGCGGTTATACAACGAGTGAGTTCGGCAAGTATTGATATAGAAAAAGTACCTACTTCCAAGATTGAGCATGGTTTAGTAGTACTTTTAGGCATTGAACCAAATGATACGATGGAAAAAGCTCGTTGGATGGTAGAGAAAATAATTAAGCTCAGAATTTTTAATGATGATGAGGGAAAAATGAATAGGAGTGTACAAGATGTTGATGGCCAAATTTTACTAGTTTCTCAGTTTACACTCTATGGTGATTGCAGGAAAGGAACTAGGCCATCTTTTATTAATGCAGCGAAACCTGAAATTGCTATTCCACTATATGAAATGTTTATTGAACTATTAAATACCAAATTTGGTAAAAAAATAGAAACGGGTGAGTTTGGTGCTCATATGGATATTCATTTAGTGAATGATGGCCCCGTAACACTTATATTAGACAAGTAAAATTAATTAAAGAATTCTCTCATGATCGTTTTATTATCTCCAGCGAAATCAATTGATATGCTAAGTGAGTCACCCATTGATGCGAACTCTCAGCCTTACTTATTAAATGAAAGTAAAATCCTAATAGATCAATTACGTGGAATTGAGAAGGATGAACTTAAAAAATTGATGGGTATTTCTGATAAACTGGCTGAGCTTAACATAAAACGTTATCACCAATGGAATACACCATTCACCGTACGTAATGCTAAGGCTTCAATCTTTGCCTTTCAAGGTGACGTTTATCAAGGATTTGATGCTTCTTCACTTACCCTAGAAGAACTTAATGAAGCAAATAAGACGGTTAGAATTTTAACTGGTTTATATGGGATATTGAAACCTTTTGATTTAATGCAAGCTTACCGACTAGAAATGGGTACCGTATTGGCTAACGAAAAGGGAAAAAATCTTTATGAGTTTTGGGGTAGTAAAATTACAGATTTGCTAAATGATGATATAGCAATATTTAAACCCAATATTGTACTCAACTTAGCATCAGTTGAGTATGCCAAATCGGTTCAATTCAACAAATTAAACGTTGATGTTGTCTCACCAGTCTTCAAAGATGAAAAAAATGGCAACTACAAGATTATCTCTTTTTATGCTAAACAGGCTCGAGGCAAACTGGCTAGAGAAGTAGTTAAGAGAACAATTACTACGTTGGAAGAATTAAAAAATGTAGCATTCGACGGCTATAGTTTTAATCAAAAAATGACGGATAATGAAAATGAACCAACATTTTCTAGAAGTGAAGAAGCACTGGCATCAATGAACTACTAGATAGTTATTTCAAGTCCGTCATAAGCTAAATGAACATTATCAGGTAGCATCTCAGATATAGTTGTATGATCTACCTGTGCGTTCATGTGTATTAGATAACTCTGTTTTATATTCAACTCATTGGTCAGCTCAATGGCTTCTTCTATACTCTGGTGAGTTGGGTGGGAAGGAGCCCATCTTAGGCCACTCATTACTACGATATTAGCATTTTTTACCCGCTCTTTAGCTTGTGGTGTTAATTTTTTTAGATCTGTTAAATAGAAGAATCCTTTTGTTTCAAAACCAATTATATCTAGATCTCCATGGTTTACAGGAATCACAGTAAATGGAATCTTACCAACCTTAAAGTTTTTAAAATCTGTAACTACTTTCAGATTTAGATCAGCAGACCCTTCATACCTGTCTTTACCGAATAGGTAAGGACATCTTCTTTCTATTTCCGTTTTTGTTTGCTCATTACAGTAAACATCTAAAGATCCCTGCTGATAAGAGTACGCACGTAAATCTTCAATTCCACCAATATGATCGTAATGATGGTGGGTTAATAAAACGGCGTCTAGATGTTTAATATGATGGAAAATACTTTGTAGCCTAAACTCAGGTCCAGTATCAATTACAATAGAGTTTTCTTCATCGTGCAGCCAAAGAGAACATCTATTTCTGAAATTTCTAGGGTCGTTTGATATTCGATCTGCCCATAAACCACCAGAGACGGGTACGCCCATAGATGTGCCAGTACCAAGAAAAACTGCTTTCATTCTATTGGTTTTTCTAATTTTTGCCAAAAGCTCTTTAGATATCTCCAAGTTGCTGGCTTTAGATAGTCGTTTTCTAAGTCACAATTTTTCAACACTCTAGCATATACACCTAATTGTATCTCAATTGGCTGCATTTTATTTATCATAATTAATTTATCGCCTTCAATTAGGCATGAATCACCCAAAAAATTGCCTTTCTCTTTTCTTATGGTATAACCCTGGGAAATCAAGAGCTGCTCAAGCTCATCGGTCATGCTTTTGTATTTCATGTATGGAAAGAGCTATTAAAAATTGAGGCCAATCATTATTTGAATACCACTAAAATCATAATCAAAACGTTCATTTGGGTCATTTGTAACATCTATGCTTTTAAAAATATAGGTTGCGCCAAAGCTTAGATCTTTACTGCCAATCAGGTCTTTTAACATTAATCTGATAGGAAGGTTTACTCTCATCGTATTACCTCTAAAGGCGCTACCATCAGCAAAACTAACACCATAGAAGAAATCGCCACCCGCAGACAAATAAAATGAAGCTTTTTCAGCTACAAACTTTAGTCCAGCACCGCCCATTAACCCACTCTGATTTAGATTATTAGCTGAAATTACGCTCCTTGTATCAGAGGCTCTTGTATAGTCAAAGGCTATACCAATTGGCACTTGTACATTCAAAGAATTAGATCCAAAGCGCAGAAGAGGTCTCATATTCTTGAAGTGAATCCCAAAATATTCACTGTCATTACTAATACCCGTTAGTCTAGAACCTAAACTTACCTCTATTATGGTAAAATCGTTTTCGTAGCCTAATGAAAAAACTGTTCCACTAAAATTTAATGGAATAAAGCCAGGTATGTTCTTATTTCCTTGAAAACTAAGATCAGCATTTGATACAGAAAAATAGAGTGTACTGTAGCCAAAGCTCGATGCGTCATCATCTGAAGGTTTATCGCCAGATTTTACGCTAAACATTTGTGCAACAAGAGCTTGTGATGATAATAAAACAAATAAAATTATAAGGCATATTGAGCGTCTAATCATAATCAGGAATTATTGTATACAAGCATTTGTAGTATTTATAGTAGAATTTACTATTTAATAGACACCCATCACAATCATAGATTATGAAGACCTTACTAACCATTTTAATAGCAACTACCGCTTTTTTTATGAAAGATACATTAGTACACGATTTTAAAGTGAATAATATTGACGGCAATGAAATTAACCTTGCAGATTATAAAGGAAAAGTCCTACTAATCGTAAATACTGCATCAAAATGTGGATTTACTCCGCAGTATGACGATCTTCAAACTCTGTATAAGAAGTATGAAGAACAAGGTTTAGTGGTAATTGGGTTCCCAGCAAATAACTTTGGTGGACAAGAGCCGGGCACAGATGAAGAGATTAAAACCTTTTGTTTAACCAAATTTGACGTTGAGTTTCCAATGATGTCAAAAGTGAGTGTTAAAGGAAAAGACATTCATCCATTGTTTGCAAAGCTAATTTCTGCTGAGTCAGCTTCTATCAAAGGTGATATAAACTGGAATTTTGAAAAATTCTTAATAGATAAAGACGGTAATCTGGTAGAGCGTTACAGAAGTAGAACCAAGCCACTTTCTGATGATCTTACAACTGCTATTGAAACTGAATTAGCAAAGTAATTCTTAGAGATTTATTAGTCTGAATGATAAAAGGGGAACATTGAAAAATGGAACCCTTTTTTTGCCCACTAGATAGATTTAATTCACTTGTATACTCTGTAGTCTAAATTCAGGAATTCTTACTATGATCTTTTCATCCTCTTCATTAAGCATAGTATAATAACCCTTCATGCTACCAGTCATAGTTTTCAATATAGCAAAAGAATTGTAAGAATACATTTCATCCATTTTGATGATAGGCTGCTTCCCAATAACTCCGGCACCTTCCACAACTTTTAAATTTCCCGATCCGTCTTTTATTTCCCAATACCTATCTAAGAGTTGAACATCTTGTGCACTTTCGTTTTTGATATTCACATAATATGCATAAACAAATTGCAATTTTATGATATCGGATTCATCGGCTCTATAGAAGGGTACAACTTCAATATGAATACCTTGGGTAACGGATCTAAATGAATTAAGAAGCATATTTTGTAGATTATCGTTTTACGATAATTAAAAGAAGATTAAAGCGTGTATGTACTCGACTAATTAATGATAGCAGGGTAAATCGCCAAATATGTGATATTTATCAATAAAAATACATTTTTTTAATATAACTATTGACAATTGATTTAAAGCTAGCGTATATTACGAATCTTATAACGGTCCGGTAGTTCAGTTGGTTAGAACGCCTGCCTGTCACGCAGGAGGTCGCGAGTTCGAGTCTCGTCCGGATCGCAAATAAAGCTTCTCGATTTATCGGGGAGCTTTTTTTGTATGTAGTATATTATCTTTGTAAGAAAATTTAACAAACGGATAATCTTAATAAGAGTAGTATGAAAAGCATCTATCCAGAATACGATGTTATTGTTGTTGGCGGTGGCCATGCCGGCAGCGAAGCGGCTGGTTCAGCAGCTCAGATGGGGGCAAAGACGCTTCTCATTAGTATGAGCCTTGATGGCATTGCGCAGATGTCTTGTAACCCAGCTATGGGCGGTGTTGCTAAAGGTCAGCTAGTCAGAGAAATTGATGCACTAGGTGGACTATCAGGTAAAGTCAGCGACTCATCGGCGGTTCAATTCAGAATGTTAAACAGATCTAAAGGCCCTGCAATGTGGAGCCCTCGTTGCCAAAGTGATCGAATGTTATACGCCAAACACATGAGGCAACATCTAGAAAAGAAAGCAAACTTATTTTTTAGACAAGATAATGTTGTTGATCTTATTACAGATGACGTTGGAAAAAAGGCAATTGGCGTAAAAACACAAACGGGGCAAGTTATTCTATCAAAGACGATAGTATTAACGTCTGGCACTTTTCTAAATGGCTTAATTCATATTGGGGAAAGCCAATATGGTGGTGGCAGATCAGGAGAAAGAGCATCTGTTGGTATATCTGCATGTCTTGAAAAACTAGGTTTAGAAGTTGGTCGCCTCAAAACGGGTACCCCTCCAAGAATCGATGGTAGATCTGTTGACTATACAAAACTGGAAGTACAAGAAGGGGATGATGATGCTACGCCATTTTCATTCATGACAAAATCTACGCCAAAAGCTAAAGACCAACTTACATGCTGGATAGGTTATACATCACCTGAAGTTCATGATATGTTGCGAACAGGCTTTGATAAATCGCCGATGTTTAATGGTAGAATTAAAGCAATTGGACCAAGATATTGCCCGAGTATTGAAGACAAAATTGATCGCTTTGCGGATAAAGATCGTCATCAATTATTCCTAGAGCCTGAAGGCTGGGATACGTACGAAATGTATCTTAATGGTTTTTCAACATCACTGCCTGAAGAGACACAATTACAAGCCCTTCACTTAATTCCTGGATTTGAGAATGCTGTAATGCTTCGTCCAGGTTACGCGATAGAGTATGATTACTTCCCGCCATACCAAATAAAAAGAAGTTTAGAAACGAAGTTAGTTGATAACCTCTTTTTTGCTGGACAGATAAATGGAACTACCGGTTATGAGGAAGCTGCTTGTCAGGGTTTAATTGCCGGCATCAATGCGGCGAGAAAATCTAGAGATGAAGAAGCCTTAGTCCTTAAAAGATCTGATGCGTATATAGGTGTGCTAATTGATGATTTAGTAAATAAAGGTACAGAAGAACCTTATAGAATGTTTACAAGTAGGGCAGAGCACCGAATTTTATTACGCCAAGATAATGCTGATCTTAGATTAACCCCAATAGGGCGTGATTTAGGCTTAGTTGACGATGATCGCTGGGAGCACTTTAGCAAAAGGAAAAAAGCTATTGATGAGCTATCTAAACTCGTAAAAAGCTATTCAGCTAGACCTGAAACGTACAACAGCATTTTAACTGAAGCAGGAACAACGGAGCTTCGTCAGTCAGTTAAGCTGCATACTATCATACCTAGACCCGAAATATCGCTTTCTACGCTGATAGATAAAGACAGTGATCTAAAGGATTTGGTTAGTGCTATTACTATTGACCCATCTGTGATTGAACAAGTTGAAATACAGAATAAGTATGAAGGCTATATCCAAAAAGAGCAAGAAATGGTTCTAGAGATACAGAAACAAGAGAATATGGAAGTTCCCCTCTCTATAAATTATCCTAAAATAAAATCGCTCTCAACTGAGGGTAGGAATAAAATGATGAAGGTTAAGCCAGAAACTATTGGTCAAGCATCTAGAATTTCAGGAGTATCGGCATCTGATATTGCTGTACTCATGGTTTACCTAAAAGGATAGTTCCACGTGAAACATAAATTAGAAATCGAAAGAGTTTCACGTGAAACAATAGACCATAACAACTATTTATTTGAAAAGCATAGTGTGCTCATCAATAAATATATCGAGATGTTGATGGAGTGGAATCCAAAAATTAATTTAGTTAGTAGATCATTATCTGCTGAACAAATCAAAGAACATGTAAAGCACAGTTTATACTTAAATACAGTTATTGGGTATAATCCTGTGATTGACACTGGGACAGGCGGAGGAATGCCAGGAATTCCACTGGCTATTGTGAATCCACAACTAGAATTCATTCTAAATGATAAGATTGGAAAAAAAGTAATGTGCGTTGAGGATATGGTGAGTAGGTTGCCATTGCCTAACGTATATACTTCTGCCATGGGCGTATCTGCGTTAAGAGTTCACCACAAAGCTATGGACTGTGTTAGTAAGCATGCTTTTAAGATTCCGGATCTTCTAAAGCAAACAAGGCAATTACCAATAGAAAAATATCATTTCTTAAAAGGTCCAGACTTTAAGCAAGAGCTAGAAGGGGTTAAAAGAGCGTTGCGTGTAGACGCTGTAGATCTTTCAGATATTTCTGCATTTTATCAGGATAAATACATAGTTAGTGTTAGTTATTTATGAACAAATCCGAACGTCAAATAAAACTATTACTTCGTCTACAGAGCAATCGCTTTTGGAGAGTAGACGAAATTGCAAAAGAGTTTGACGTTACGCGTAGAACGGTGTTCAGGGATATTAACGAGCTAAAAAAAATAAATAGCGATATTGAGTACGTTCCAGATAAAGGGTATAGGCTCACTTTTGGTGCTAGACTTCAGCCAATAATGTTTGATACAAAAGAGTTGTGTGTGCTAGCTATAGCACTTTCTTTTATGAAGTCTCAGCCTATTAATAGTATGAGGAATGATGCCAATAGCGTAAGTGATAAAATTAATAACGCAATTACGGGCGACCTAAAAGACTATTTGTATGAAATAGAGAAAGCCGTAGTTGTAGATCCGTTCACATTAGTAAATCCACCCGAACCAACAAATGTTGATTGGTATAAATTGTCTGATGCCATTGTGCTGAAAAAGAATATTTCCTTTCTATATAAAGGGAACAATGAGTACAGAAGATATCTTTCCCCTTATGCGGTAGTATACTATCAAGATCATTGGAATATTATTGGCTACGATCAAAAAAGAATGGGGATAAGAAATTTTCAAATTAGCGCTATTAAAGAGCTAGCCATTGAACAAAAAGATCTTTATGAGGAACCAAAGACCCGTAAGATTCTAGATTTTATTATTAAACCTAATGAAAACGACTTCGAAGTTATTTGCAAGGTTGATAAATCGGTGAAAGGGGCGTTTATTGCCAAGGTTCCAGCAGTCCATAAAACTATTAAAGAAAGCAAGAAAAACACTACAATTTCATTTAAATTCAATAATGCTGTATTCATTGCTAAATGGATACTTCAGTTCTCAGATAAAGTGCAACTAATTGAACCACAAGCGGTTAAGTCTGAAATAGAGCTTGAGTTAAAAAGGCTGCTAGCTTTATATTCGGCATAAAAAAAGCCTCTCTACCAATGATAGAGAGGCTTGAAGAATGGCCTAATTTAGTCTTTAGATGTAGTAGCTAATTCATTTAAGAATGTTGCTGAGGTTTTAATACCTCTATGGTAATCCTTAAGCGCAAAATGCTCATTTGGTGAATGAATAGCGTCTGAATTAAGACCAAAGCCCATAAGTATTGATGTTGCCCCAAGAACTTGCTTAAAATCGGCAACTATGGGAATGGAACCGCCTTCTCTACTATAAAATGGTGCTTTCTCATAAACCTTTTCAAAGGCAGCAGAAGCAGCCTTCAATCCATAAAAATTGAGATCCACACCAGCGGGGTGGCCACCGTGATGCTCCACAACTTCAGCTTTAATTGTTGCAGGTATCAGTGTTTTAACATGCTTGATAAATAGATCTGCAATCTCTTTTGGATCTTGATCTGGAACCAAACGCATACTAACCTTTGCAGACGCAACGCTCGGTAATACCGTTTTAGCTCCATCTCCCTGATAACCCGAGGTTAGTCCATTAATGTCTAGTGTTGGCCTAGCGGAGGCTCTCTCTAGGGTTTCATAGCCTGTTTCTCCGTGAACAGCGTCTATTCCTAAATGCTTTTTGTAAGCGTCTTCATCAAAAGGCAGAGCCTTGTAGGCATCTCGCTCTTCAGTGGTTAGCAATTTAACTTTATCATAAAACCCAGGAATTTTTATGACGCCATTCTCATCTTTTAGCTTAGCTAGGACTTCACATAGTACATTTGCCGGATTTTCTACCGCACCCCCATAAACACCAGAGTGTAAATCTCTATTTGGGCCTGTTAATTTAAGCTGCATATACGCTAATCCTCGTAGTCCAACGGTTATTGAAGGCGTATTGTCTGCAAACATTGAGGTATCAGAAATAAGCACCATATCACAAGAAAGATAGTCTGTATGCTTTTCTAGGAATGGACGCAAGTTTGGCGAACCAATTTCTTCTTCCCCTTCTAGTAAAACTTTTACATTTACTGGAAGCGTGCCTGTTGTCATAAATAAACTCTCAATGGCTTTTACATGGGTATAAGACTGACCTTTATCATCACTTGCACCACGCGCATATACCTTCCCATCTTTAACGGTTGGCTCAAATGGGGGGGACGTCCACAACTCTAGTGGTTCTTCAGGCTGTACATCGTAATGTCCGTAGATTAATACTGTTGGCAGGGCAGGATCAACTATTTTTATACCGGTTACGATGCTATTTCCTGGTGTTTGATGAATAGTAACCTCGTCTAGGCCAGCTTCTTTAAGTCTATTGCTTAGGAAGTCTGCAGCTTCAACTAAATCTTTATGGTTTGCCACATTAGTACTTACGCTTGGTATGCGCAATAGATTGAACATTTCCTCTTGGAAGCGCTCTATATGTTGATCAATGTAATCGTAGGTTTTTTTCATGATAGAAAGGGGTTTACAGTAAATTAAAAATGGGATCTATTGGCTAATGCTCTGCTAATAGTAGCTTCGTCTATGTATTCAAGATGTGTTCCCATTGGCACACCATAAGCTATACGGGTAATGTTAAGTTCAAAGGGACTTAATAATTTATTCAAATAGAAACTGGTTGCTTCTCCCTCAGAGTCTGGGTTCAACGCCAAAATAACCTCGCTTATATGCTCATCTTTTGTGTTAACACGCTGAATTAGCTCTTTAATCCTAAGTTGATCGGGTCCAATATTATCCATTGGGGAAATGGAACCACCGAGAACATGATAGCGCCCTTTAAAGGTATGCGTTCTTTCTATCATTAAAACATCTTGCGGTTCTTCAACTATACAAAGTTGCCCGTTGTTTCTCTTTTCACTTTTGCAAATGGGGCAAATTTCGGTATCTGTTAAAGTAAAGCAGCGGCTACAATGTTTAATTTTAGTCTTTAGCGCAATCATAGCATCTGAAAGCCGTTGAACATCAGATAGGTTTTTTTTAACTAAATGCAGCGCAATACGTTGTGCTGACTTTTTACCTGTTCCGGGCAACTTCGACAGCTCTTCTATGGCCGTTTCTAAAATCTCTGATGTTAGCTTCATATATGATTAAAAGCCTAACTTGCTCAGATCTAGACCTGGTATCCCACCACCAGGAATAAGGTCTTTAGTCTTGGTTTTCATGTGTTCTTGAGCGCGTTCTTCAGCTTTATCTAAGGCTTTATTTATGGCGGCAACTATCAAGTCCTCAAGCAATTCAGCCTCGTTTTTGTCAATGGCTATAGGATCTATTTTGATTTGCAGAATTTTTTTGGCCGCATTCGCCTTTACTGAAACCATACCACCACCTGCGTCAGCTTCTACAAGCAAATCATCAAGCTCGGCTTTAACTTGCTTCATGGTATTTTGCATGTCGTTCATCTTTCCAAAAAGGTCTGCAATATTCATAATAATTTTTTGTTATGTGTGATTAAAAATCTGGTTCAGCACCAAATAGCTCTACAATAGTTTTAATTTTTGGCTCTGTTTGTTGAAGCTTCATTAATTGATCTATGGGATCTAAATGCTCCACTTTTGTGCTTTCAACATGTTCAATATGACAATCTAGCGTTAAAACAGCGTTATAAAAACTGAGCAGCGCCTGTTCAATTAACTTAGCATTGCTATCAATCATTTCCTTTGTGAAGTGATCGTCTACCTTAATTGTGAGCTTATGCCTATTTAGCTCTCTTGGAGATGCATTTACCAGAATACGTTTTAGGTGGTTTGAAAAAGCATCCGTTAATTGTGTAGCCCATTTTCCCCAACCTTCTTCTATTTCTAAAAAAGCAATGGGTTTTTCACGTGGAACAATCTTAGAAATAGCGTTCTTTTGTTCAGTGTACGTTTTATTGAACAACCTATTTAAGCCTACACTCTCAGCTTTTTCCTCTAGTTTTTCTGTCTTTACCACCGGAGCTTTAACTTCTAGTGAATGCTTTACATCTTCTTCAGCTACATCAGAAAGTTTAACATCTAGCAGAACTTTTTCTATTTCTTCATTGGACTCGCTTTCTACAAATTCTTTCGGAAGGCTCTTACTGGGTAGTTCAACAGCCTTTTCTTCAACCGTAGATTCTTCTGAAGTGATTTTAGGATCTTCTTTGTAGTAAAAGTCTTCTAGATTAAGGCCTTTTTTTTTTATCTCTTCAAGTAAGGCAATTAGCTGAGAAACCGACTTAGATTTTGGCATATTTGCCATTTTCAAAAAGGCTATTTCTAATTGAATTCGTGGCTGATGTGCATCTTTAAGCTTTTGTTGTAAATCGCTACATAGGTGCAAGTAACGTAGAATATCTTCTTCAGATAGCTTTTTTGCCAAACTGATTAGCTGGCTTTTAACACTTTCTGTAGATTCAATCAAATTCAGGTTTTGGCCACCAAAAGCGATATAAAGATTTCTAAGGTATTCGGTTAAGTTTACTACCAGCTCTTGAAGATCGTAACCATCGTGCAATAACTCGTCGATGTAGAGCAAAACCTCATGCGGTTTTTGGTCTATAATTTTCTCAACAAGGGCGTAAAGTCTATCCATCCCAATGATATTGAGCGCTTTTTGCAGCGTTTTTGCTTCAATGGTTAAGCCGCAAAGAGCTATTGCTTGATCCATTAACCCAAGTGCATCTCTTAATGCGCCATCCGCTCTTCTAGCTAGTATATTTACGGATTCGTCATCAATGCTAATTCCTTCTTTGCCGGCAATATCTTGTATTCGTGCAGAGATTTCATCAACAGAAAGTCTTTTAAAATCAAAGCGCTGAACCCGAGAAAGTATTGTGGGAAGGACTTTATGAGGTTCAGTTGTGGCAAAAATGAAGATAGCGTAAGAAGGGGGCTCTTCAAGTGTTTTTAGCAGCGCGTTAAAGGCTGCTTTAGATAGCATGTGAACCTCATCAATAATGAAAACCTTGTAGTCGCCATTTTGAGGGGGAATTCGCACCTGTTCCCGAATATGTCTAGCATCATCAACACTATTATTAGATGCTGCATCAATCTCAACGATGTTTAAAGTCTGATTGAGCTGCTCTGCGTCAATACTTATATCAACATTGTTAATGGCTCTTGCTAAAACTCTAGCCATGGTGGTTTTGCCTACACCTCGTGGACCAGAAAATAAGTACGCATGAGACAAGCGCTTTTGTTCAATGGCGTTTTTAAGTGTATGGCTAACATGGCCTTGTGAAACAATATCATCAAAGCATGAAGGCCGGTATTTTCTGGTAAGTGCTTTGTAATGGTTAGACATAGCGGGAATTAATCAAAAGCCGATTATAAAAACTTATTAAGAAATATAATACAGGAAAAGGCTTTAAAAGGTTAAAGCAATTTCGGCAAAGGCATTATGTTTATGGATGCTTTCAAAGTTAATAACCTTGATAAAAGCTTTGTCGAGTACTGTGCTCATATCGTGAAGCTTAAGGGCAACGTTGCGGCTTAAATCTTCCACAAAAACAGGGTTATCAAACGCGAGCATGGTAACATGGCGCTCATCTTCTCTTTTTAATAAAGGATATAATGGCGCAGATGCAGAATCTTCAGCAATTTTGACCAAAGTAAGTAGCCCTATTCTTTCGTTAGAGCTTGGGTGTACCATTATTTGCACTTCAGATCGCTGATTGTGCGCACCATAGTCGCTAATTTCTTTTGAACATGGGCATAAACTTGTAACATTTACGATTACCCCTGTTTTAAAATCGGTTTTACCGTCTTCGTAGGAAAGGTTGTAAGAGCCAGTGTATTCCATTAAAGAGGTTTTACCGGTTTCTGGTGCCGCTTTTTCTACAAAGAAAGGAAAACTAATTTCTACATGGGCTTCTGTTGCGTCTAGGCGAGTACTCACAAACTCCATGATTTCTTGTGCTTCTTTCATGCCATATCTACGATAGGTGTTTAAAACTTCAACCATTCTAGACATGTGCGTACCTTTCTTTTCAGCAGGCAGCTTCACAGAAATTTTAAAATCGCCAATAGTATTTTGCCACGCCCCGTCTTCCATTTGCACTTCTATAGGGTAGCGTATATCGCTGATACCAACTTTATTTATTAGGACACCGCGCTTGTCTGCCCGATTTTGAACATCCTGTAACTTGTCGTGATCTTGGTGGTAATTGCTCATTTGTTCTTTATAATTACAGTTTAGCCTACTAAAATACGGAATTATGTATGAAAAGTAGACCAGATTGCAACAGACTTAATTTATTAACAAAAGTGCTTACACTACTTTCTCTTTACATAATGACTTAATATGTTACCAAGCCAAACCTCACCCAATTATCTAGATATTATGAAAGCACAGAATGAAATAGTAGAATCGTTGTTCAACGAACTATGGAGCAATTATATAGGCCGTGTTACGCACGCAAAATCGTACGTAGATATTGTAAAAAAAGCCGGTGGTAGCATTGTAAACGACCACATTGCGTTAAGAACCTTTAAATGCAACACCGGCAAACAGCCATCTGGTATTGAAGCAATGCGTAGAATTTTTGAACCAATGGGATATGTGGAAAAAGGCGAGTACATCTTTAAAATCAAGAAGTTGTACGCAGTTCACTTTGAGCATCCAGATGCGATACAACCAAAAGTTTTTGTTAGTGAACTACAAGTAGATCAGCTAAACGTGGCCACACAAAAAGCTATTGAAGCAAATACGGCTAATACAGAAGACAAATTGAGCGCTAAGGCCAAGTCTTTATTAGCAGAGCTGCAAGTGAATAAAAACCTAAGTGAAGCGGATGCAGAAACCCTAGTTAAAGAAGTAATTCCGTTTTTCTCACGCACTTGGGCTGCACCAAAACGTAGTGATGTAGAATTTTTAAATGTGGAAACTCAATACGCTGCTTGGACTTTATTGCACGGCAATTCAGTGAATCATTTTACGGCCTTTATTAATCATCAAAAAGTGGCGGCGTGGCCAGATATCGAAGCAACGGTAAAAGGCTTGCATGATGCGGGTGTACCAATGAAGACCGAAATTGAAGGAGAAGCAGGCTCAAAACTACGTCAATCTTCTACAAAAGCAGTATTAGAAAACTGTGAAGTAGTTGAAGCAGATGGAAGTAAAGGCACAATTGAATGGTCTTATGCGTACTATGAACTTGCAGAAAGAAATGATATTGAAATAGATGGGAAAATGGCACAGTTCACAGGTTTCCTCGGTGAACAAGCAACTCATCTGTTTGAAATGACCAAAAAAGATTAAAAGAGATAAATACGTAAATCATGAATGTTGAAAAAAAAGTACAAGACCTATTAAGCAATCTAGGCGTAAAACTAGTTGATTATAAAGGGTCTGATTTAAAAGTACACTCGCCAATAAATGGCAGCTTAATAGCTGAATTAGCACTAGACACACAGGCTACTTTAGACAAAAAAATTGAAGATGCTGCAAAGGCATTTAAAGTATGGCGACGAGTACCTGCACCAAAAAGAGGCGAGTTGGTTCGCATTTTTGGCAATATTTTGCGAGACCACAAAGAGGAGTTATCGCAGTTAGTTACCATAGAATGTGGTAAAATTATTGAAGAAGGCCGTGGCGAAGTTCAAGAAATGATAGACATTTGCGATTTTGCCGTAGGTTTATCAAGACAATTGTATGGTTTAACCATCGCCTCTGAACGACCAAACCATGTTATGCACGAAAACTGGCATCCGCTTGGGGTTGTTGGTATTATTAGTGCTTTCAATTTCCCAGTAGCTGTTTGGGCTTGGAATGCCTGCCTAGCTTTTGTTTGCGGCGACACAGCCATTTGGAAACCCT
>Ga0136587_1000027_pt1 | contig 39109 bp, 26 predicted proteins | sample AntRauMFilla1563_FD_101386 | JGI IMG/M metagenome (GOLD analysis project Ga0136587, IMG submission 101386) | Saline lake microbial communities from Rauer Islands, Antarctica - Metagenome Filla 1 #563 | ecosystem: Environmental > Aquatic > Non-marine Saline and Alkaline > Saline | place... | reverse complement strand
GTGCAGCTAACCACCAACGCCGACAACGATGCGTACTGTTTCCGCGTAACTGACAATGGCGATAGTCTTGATTCATACTCAAATCTACCAGAATTGACCCTTGCGTTTGATCCAGTGATCACCAATGTAACGCTTAACAATGGACTTGATATCGTTGTACTGCCAGGTGCAACTACCACAATCATCGCGTCTAGTACGGTGACAGACTTCAACGGGGTAGCAGATCTAGCGAGCGCTACCACAACTTTCTACAAGACGTCGGTTGGTGGAGCGTGTACACCAAATGACAACAACTGTTATATCGCAACCAGTACCTGTTCATTTACGAACTGTAGTGGAACATCATGTTCATTAATCTGTACTGCACCGTTTGCTTTCCACACTGACGCGACCGATTCCGATGGAGCCGAAGAATGGTTTGCCTTTATGGAAGTTAGCGACCAAAGTGGCTCAGTCACCTTTGGATCATCAGTTGGGGTCGAATTACTCACCATGCGAGCGCTTGATGTAGAAAACGCCATTGCTTATGGATCGGTTGATATCAACGAAGATACTGGCTCAGTTAACCCAAGTGTCAATCTGGTCAACATCGGCAACGAACCAATTGATGTTTTAATCGCCGGAACCGACATGACAGACAGTATCGCATCGGTGATTCCGGCTGCACAGCAATTGTTCTCTACCTCGACGTTTACGTACAGTAGCTGTGTGACCTGTGAGACTTTGTCCGTCATTGGTACGACAGTCGAAGTTGATCTACCAAAGGCTCTCAGTGCTACTCCAGCAGTGATCGACCAAATCTTCTGGGGAATTGCGGTGCCATTTGGGACTGCGAGTAATCCTCATACTGGGGTCAATACCTTTACTGCAATTGCTGATTAACTTATGTATTACTCAACTACCAGACTCCGACTCCATGATACGATTACAGTAATGTTTCGTAAGCTCTTCATGGTGCCGTTTATGCTGATCGCGCTGGTGTTACCTCTGGCGGTACCACAGTACGTGATCGCGCAATCAAACGATAGAGAGCCGCCAGAGATTGCCAATCTTGAAATCATCGAAATCAGCGACACTAGTATCACAGTCACCTGGGAGACAGACGAAGACGCTGACTCGGCCATTAACTACGGCTTACAGCCCAACTACGGTATTGCTCGCGTACCAGTGGCTGACCGGACTGAACACTCGATCACACTGGATAATCTCGAACCTGGTCGCACCTATTATTTCCGTGTGGTATCAGCCGACGATAGTGGTAACCAAGGAATCTCGGCTGACTACCGGATTGTTACTAGCGGCACCCCGCAATCTGGTAGTGGTGAGAACGCAGGTGATGGACCACAGGCTGGCACTGGCGTAGGTGACGGCAATGCACCTGATCCCGAGTCGCAGATCACCACCGATTCGGTTGATCAATCGCAGGCCACGCTGCGTATCATCGAGCAAATCAACGAGATCACCGATCCCCAAAAGCTGCAGGAAATCGTCAACGAAACTGTCAAAGCGATCCAAGGTATTACCGAAGACCTTACTATCGTCGGCCCACCAACGGTCGTGCCCGAGACAGACTCGGCGCTGATTTCTTGGACTACCGACCGCGCTGCTAACTCAGAAGTCATGTTTTCGCCCACCAATGGGTTCGATGGTACAAACTACGCCTTTTCTCAGACCTCAACTGGAGCTGACACCACTGATCACGAAATCAGAATCATTGGTCTTAATCCATTTACCCAATATAGCTTCAAAGTCGTATCGACTGATGAATTAAACATCCGCGGAGAGAGTCGAAATTTCACCTTCCAAACCAAAGCCACTGCACCCGACATTCGTAACTTGCGCGTGGTCAAGGTAGAAGAAAACGCGGCGACATTAGCTTGGGATACAACTGTGCCAGCCAAGGCTTTAGTAGAGTTTCAGGATCAAACAACTGGCGCCCAGAACTCAGTTGGTCGCCCAACCCTATCGACCACGCACCAAATGAGGTTGGCGGACTTGACCTTGGGTACACGCTACGTGGCTTTTGTAACAGCCGAAAACTCGGGGGGTGACCGTGAGCGTAGTCAGCCGATCCAGTTTATTACGGTGCGTGATATTGCACCGCCAATTATCACCAACGTCACCAACGAATCAACCTTGTTCCCAGGTAGTGAATCACGAATCCAAACTATTGTTGCTTGGACAACCGACGAACCATCTAACTGTTTGTTGACGTACCAAGAGGGTGTGGCTGGTGGTACTGAACCGTTCACCATCGAAAAAGAAGTTGCCGAATTCAACACTGGTCACGTAGAAGTCGTCACGGACTTTGCACCAGCGACGGTGTATCAATTTTCACTGATGTGTACCGACGAGGCAGGCAATAGTGTGGAATCAGAAAACTTCGTGCTGTTTACGCCCATCCAAGAAAAGAATATTATCGATTTAATTCTCGAGAACTTTGAGTCAACCTTTGGTTGGGTTCAAAATATCGGCGCATAATACTATGGCAAAACCTTTCATCGTAGCGCGTGATCTATCGATCATTTATAACAAAGGCAAATCCAATGAGTTTAAAGCGTTGACTGGGGTTAATACTGATATCTACGAAGGCGAATACATTATTCTCTTTGGTCCCTCTGGCTGTGGCAAATCTACCCTCATGTATTCGATCCAAGGTTCACTTCCGCCAGGCGAAGGGACTTTGCTCGTAAAGGGTGATGATGTGTACTCATACCCGCCATCCGAGCGAGTGTACTTCCAGCGCTACATGATGGGTATTATCTTTCAGTCATTTAACTTGATTGGCTCGTTGTCGGTGCTCGATAACGTAGCTCTGCCGATGATCTTTTGTAACGCTGACCGGTCGACCCGTGAACGCCGCGCCCAGTCGCTGCTCGATCGCTTTGGCGTAGGGCACGTCTCACACAAAATCCCTGCCATGCTCTCAGGTGGACAGCAGCAGCGTGTGTCAGTAGCACGGTCGATGGTCAACGACCCTAAGATCCTCTTGGCCGATGAACCAACCGGTAACCTCGACTCTGTTTCTACTCAACAGGTGATGGACAAGATCGACGAGATTAACACGTTTGATAGACGAACGATTATTATGGTGTCACACAACGCGGCTCACCTCAGTTATGCTCATCGCGTGTACTACCTCAAAGACGGGCGCATCATGCGTGAGGTGGTCAACCCACAGCGTAAGCAAATCAAACCAGTGCGAGAAGGGGAGACAATTGTGACTGAGCTGGAGCAACTCGCACGGTTATATCCATATGACTCAGTTGAAACCTGGAGAGTGAAGAGTATGGTTAACTTTTTAACCCAAGATTATACCTTTGACCAAATCGGTCGCCTTGAGCACTCGGTAGATCTCTTCTTGCAAGGTCGAATTGATCGTGACTCATTTATCAAAAGTCTCATTTTGCCGATGGAGCGTGGTGGGGTAGAAGTAACCGAAAAAGTAGCCCGGCACATGACCTCAGTGGTCGAGAAGGTGATTGACACCGCCGACGACATCCGTCGTTTCCGCGCGCACAAAGACAACGACGCTATTTTCTTCACCCAAGACAAGCTCGCCGACCGGATGCAAGAGCACCTGGCCCGAGAACACCGCATCAAAATGAGCAAACAACAAGAAGCCAATATGACCGAGTTGATTGCCGATCGGGTGACTGGTGTAGTGGATCAAACAGCTCTTAATGAGCGCTTGATGCAAGGTGTGCGCTCAAAAGGTCTCGGCCTAAGCGAGGCTGAGGCGGATGATATGACTCGCTACTTTGAAAAAGTAATCGCTCAGGGAGTAGACGTAAGCTATAAATAAATATGAGAGTACAAGATCTAGCACAACTATCAACCCGAATGTTCAAGACTAACCCTCTGCGAACGTGGTTGACGATCCTGGGTATGGGGGTTGGTACCGCAGCCGTGGTGGTGTTGGTTGGTCTCGGATTTGGCCTACAACAAATTATCCTGGAACAGATCGTGTTTGGTGATTCGTTGTTGTCACTTGGTGTCTCCTCAACGGGAGCAACTGGTCCCAAGCTAACCCCAGAAACAGTGCAGCGTATCGAACAAAACGAAGCGGTGGTAGACGCCGCCCCGCTGGCACGGTTTAACGCTCTAATTACCTACAATGGCTTGACTGGCAAGGTAGCGGTCCAAGGAGTTGAGCCGCCCTACCTCAGCTTTGCTGGAGTCACAGCGACCTACGGGGAAGTATTTGGGCCTGACGATTTGGATGACACAACCTCAGTTATGCTTTCGCCAGCTACTCTTAAACTATTTGGTATTGCCGACGAGGATGCTGAGTCGTTTGTCGGTGAACGGGTAGTGTTTCGATTACTTGTCGAAGCTGATGATGGTTCAGAAGACGTAAACGAAATCCTAATCGACAAACAATACATCGTGCGCGGGATTACCAAAGAAGCTGGTGTACTTAATGCCATGATGATGCTCCCCGAGTTGCGTAATTATGTTGGTATTGAAGAATACGAACGAATTCAAGTAAATGTGATCGACAACGAAAATCTACCTTTGGTGGAAGAAGCTTTGATTGAGCAAGGATTTAGAGTTACCGCGCTATCAAAAACCGTCGAGCAAGCCTCACAAATCTTTCAAGGTATCCAGGCTGTTTTGGCAACCTTTGGTGGTATCGCGTTGATCGTGTCTGCGATTGGGATGTTTAATACCATGACAGTGACACTGCTTGAGCGCACCAAAGAAATCGGAATCATGCGAACCATTGGTGCGTCACCCAATGACGTAAAATATCTCTTTGTGTCGGAGTCTATCGTAGTAGGATTTTTGGGGGGAGTGACGGGGATTCTGATGGGAGTCACCTTTGGGTTGGCGATCAACTTGTTCCTCAATATTGTAGCGGGACAGTTTGGGGGGCAGGCGGTCAGTCTCTTCTCGTTCCCCCTTGATTTCCTGGCGTTTATCGCGATTTTCTCGGCTGGGGTTGGCTATCTAACGGGTATTTTCCCGGCCAGACGAGCTTCATCACTGAATCCACTGGATGCTATTAGGTATGAATAAGTCAATGGACATACCTGTGAATAGTGTGTGTATAACCACTGCACAAACAAATAAGTAACGGTACAATAAGATTACATTAAAAATATTTATTATATGTCGTACAACAACAATCAAGAGTTTCCAAAATACATGCAGACTGCCGGAAAGGTATCTGTATTCGCAGCCATTATCGGACTAGCAGTTTTCATCTTTGCTTTCATTGTTGATGTTGGACATCAAGAATTACAAAAAGTTTCTGCGCAAACAGCCTCTACTAGTTTGATAGTTTTGAACACTCCTCCTGTGTTCTTGGTAGAGCCATATGAAGTTGTAGGGTCATCGGTCGACACTCCGACCAACTCTGGAACTGCGGTATCATGGTCTGCCATTGGTAGCGACGCCAACGGAGCAGACTATTACTTGCTTGTATGTAGTACTAACGCGTCACCAACTCCAAATAATAACGGAGCGCCAACCTGTGGCGGTGGAGTTCAGTGGGGGGTATCAGCTGCGACGGTCAGCGATACTATCGCAACTGTTTCGACAACGACAGTCGAATCAGCTGACAACGGAGCCACTCAGTTTTTGGAACAAAATGACTGGTTTGCCTGGGTATGTGATGGAGATCCAACGCAAGCTGCTTGTACGGTGATCCCATCTCAAGGTCTGTACGCTACTAGTACATCACCATTTAACATGAACCAACGACCAGTACTGACCAGCGCAACACCAGCAGGCTCAGTGGACCCAGGTGCAGCGCTAACCTTTAACTCAGTATCAACTGACCCAGATACAATTGCAGCCGCCGACGACTTGTTCCTGATTGTTTGTCAAAATGCAGCTGACTACGACCCAGCTACAAACTCTTGTACTGCAAACTTTGTGGCATCAACCACTGTGACAGGAGTCACTGCCAATGCTTCAGCAGCCACTACTACAGCCGCGATCCTTCGCGATGGTACCTACCCAGCTCGAGCCTTCCTTATTGATCAGCATGGTCATGAAGCGACCGGCAACATTGACGTAGAATTCACTGTCAACAACGTAGCACCAACGGTTCTCAGTGGTGACGTGATTCTCAACGGAGGGAACGATATTTCATTAACTAACCCTTCAGGTGGTGAGACTACTGGATTCACCTTAAACTTTACTGTCACAGACGCCAACAGTTGTCTAAACGCTTCGGCTGGCCCAGAAATCACTGGCTTCCAAGCATCTGTGTTCCGAACCTCAATTGGAACAACTACCTGTGATGTTACTGGCGCAAACTATGACCCAAACTTCTGTTACGCGTCAGGTCTTGCTACTACAACCTGGAATCTCGTCTGTACGCCAGATGCAGCGTCTTGTACAGGTGCCACTGATGCAGATCAAGACTTCAATTGTACCTTCCCACTATGGTTCCTAGCAGATCCAACTGACGATGGTCCACACTCACTTGATTCTTGGTCAGCTGCAGTAGCAGGAGTAGACGACAATGCTGCTATTAGTTCACAAGTTCGAGGTGCTACATCAGTTGCACTGATATCTGCGCCTTACTTTGGACTCCTAACAGCTGTGATTCCTTATGGAGCGCTTGCACCAGGTGATGACACAGGTAACCTAGGAACGAGTACTACCTTCGAGAACCTTGGTAACACTGGTCTCGATCAAGAGCTTGATGGGTCTGCCATGTGTCCAGGGTTTATCTCAAGTTCAACTGATTGTAGTTTGACAGCCGATTCAACTGTCTTTGCTCCTAATCAACGGTTCTCATCAACCACCTTGTCTTATAACAGTCCGCTAGCACAAAACCTGCCGACTACGACAATCGCCCTACCGGCCACCCTAGACTTGGACATTCCAGAGACAACTGCAACTTCAACCTTTGCAAGTAGAAATACATTTTGGGGGATTGCAGTACCGTCTGCCATTACGGTTGCAGGGTCATACACTGGGCTCAACACCTTCTTTGGAATCATCGATTCTGAGTGGTAAAACATTACACCACATAAATCCAAACAACCACCGTTATCCAGCGGTGGTTGTTGCTTTTTAGGCAATTTTTATCGATAATGGTATGACTTGTCATGAAACTTTCTCTACGAAATGTTGCGTTGCTACTGGTGCTCGTTCCAGTGTTCCTGCTCTCAACTGGAATAGATCAGCTACACGCTGGTTTTGGTATTACACCGCCGTATGTGCGTAATTCAAGCCTCACACGTAATGCTATTTACGAACAACAGATTCTCCTGGTTAGAGGTGATCCATCAACAGCGCAAAAGGCTGAAATATCGATTGATGCACCAGACCTCGACGGTTGGATAGAGATTGTTGACGGTAATGAAATTGACCTTCCAATTGGATTACAAAAGATCCCGATGACAGTTCGTGTACGTGTACCAGCTGATGCAGAATTCAAGGACTACACAGGAGCTATCAGAATCAGAACAGTACCGGCTGGTGATGCTCTGGCTCAAGGTTCAGTAAACATCTCACTTGGTGCTCGAGTCGACATTGATCTTTCAGTTATCGACAAGCAGATCGAAGACTTTCGAGTCCGAAAGATCTCTGTTGCTGACCTCAATGAGGGATCCAAACTAGCCTGGTTATTTTTCCCAGGAAAAATTAGATTCGACATGCTGATCGAAAATACCGGTAACGTTGAAATCGCGCCTTCACGAGTCGAGTTCAAAATGTATGACCGAACCGGAACAACACAACTGGAAGAAGTTTCGCACATTGGCAGAATTCAAACCATCTCACCGTACGACACCGAGACAGTTACTGCCGAGCTGCCAACCAGACTACCTGCAGGTGGATACATTGCACGCTATAGAATTTTCAACGGCGATGAACTTAAACAAGAAGGTGATTTGAGTATCAACATTCTTCCAGCAGGAACTATACAAGCTGCTGGCTTTGGATTTACTGGGCTTTCAGTGGCTCACAAGGTATCGCTGCTGTTGCCAGTATTTACACTACTGATCGCCGTGCTCTACTTCTTCTTTATGAGGCAAAAGAGTCGCAAGCGATAGTATGAAGCAACTATTTAGTATTTGTTTGATCATCTGTTTGGTGCTGCCTTATGTCTCTCAGGCCCAAACCGTTGCTACAACGTCTTTGAGTTTGAATATTTGCGGTAATAGTATCGTTGATGGTAATGAGGATTGTGATGCACCTGGCGAGACAGGTGTATACAGCCAGACTATATTGGGGCGACAGTGTAGTCCTACCTGTTTCTTTGGACCCTACTGTGGTGATGGAATTCTACAATCAGGCTTCAATGAAGAGTGTGACGATGGTAACAATGACGATGGTGACTTTTGCTCGTCTATCTGTACTATTGAACCAGCTGGTTCAGGTGGCGGAGGGTCGTCTGGTGGTGGTTCAGGCGGTGGCGGTGGAAGTAGTCGTGAACTAGGTGACACACAGATCACAATCTCTGGGGTGGCCTATCCTGGTCGAACGGTGAGCTTTCTGCTCGATACTGAAACTGTAGGTTCTGTCAGGGCAGGCAGTAATGGTCGCTTCGAATTCGCAACCGACGCAGACCCTGGTACTGCTACCATGGGTATCTGGTCGACTGACAGCAACAATGTGCGGTCAATTACTCTTAATAACACCTTTGACGTGACGCAAGGCGCGATCACCAGTGTGCGTGGAGTGGTTCTGCCACCAACTATCACCGTGGCAAATCCAAACGTTACCCCCGGTGCCGTCGTACGAGTATTTGGTCAAAGTGCTCCTAATGCCACAGTTGAGCTGCATTTTAATAATAGCGACCCAGTAGAGACTCTCACTGCGGGGCCAAATGGCGCCTGGACGTTTAACGTAGACACCAGCACCCTGCGGATTGCCGAGTACAGCCTCCGTGCACGGGCAATTGTGGGTTCACCGCCACTTACTACCCAAAGTACCTTCAGCTCCACTCTACAGTTGTTTGTAGGGGTCGAGGGTCGCGACACACCACCATCAGACCTCAACCGCGACGGCTTCATCAACCTAATCGACTTCTCGATCCTAATCTTTTGGTGGCAAACCGACGGAGGAGACTCCAATCCACCAGCCGACATCAACCAAAACAACAATGTGGGATTAGAAGATTTCTCAATTTTGTTATTCAACTGGACGGGGTAGTTGGGGTAGGGGAGGAATACTGTGACGTGCTTTTCGGGAGCGACTGAGACTCCCTTCGGTCCCTAAAGTCATCTCCCAAACACACGTTGTGGTTGTTCTAGCAGTACTTTACTGCTAACAGATCAATCAGCATTGCAAAATGCTGGAGTCACCACAGCGAATGTTTGGCATGTACGCTCAGGGAGCGGATGCGAGTCGAGTGTGCTGCCGAAAAGCTCGCCCACATATTGTTTGCTTAAGTCCATCCGCAATTGACCATTTTTTATAGTTTGCCTTCAAAATCTGTGTACAAGCTGCATCTTGGGTGGCTTGGCAAAGTACAATGTACTTGTATCCACCTGGAGGTAATTTCGATTAGTAAATTACTGAGCGTACGCCTTTTTTGGTGTACGTGAGCACGTCAGCCGCGTGTGTCTGGATGGATATGTTTACAGTTGAACCTTTGGGTATGTGGTGTGGAGACTACGTACTCAGGCGAGCAATCGCCATTCTGTGTTTGTGTACCACGCAAGCCAGCACTGTGAGCTAATACAACGTAGAGCATATGTCACGAACGTCAAACGCGTTCTCTATGCTCCAAGCAACCGCTGCTATCGCGAGTCTTGCAATCATCATGTGGTCACTAGGACTACCGGTAATGCAATTTGCGCAAGCGGCAAATGTCACAACCTTTAGTAACACGTTATCAGATTCAGCACCCAGTGTTGTCTCTAATCACACAATTGAATTTGTAACGCCAACTGGTGTTGCCGCATCTGAAACCATCGTCATTACCTTTGACCAAGCAGCTCAAGCTTTTGATCTGACTGGAATTGGGGAAGAAGATGTTGACCTACTTGTAGGAGGTGTCGCAGAAACAGTTGGAACCGATTGGACAGTAGCTGTTGATACAGTAGCTGACACAATCACAATTACCAGCGCAGGTGCTGGAGGAGTGATTGCAGCTGCTGCCGAGGTTGAAATCCTGATTGGATTGCACGCTACCAACGACGGTACTGCAGACACTCAGATTATTAACCCAGCAACCGTACAGTCGTACGAAATCAATGTTACTGTTGGGTCTGCTGACTCAGGAGAAACTCGAGTTGCGATTGTCGATTCAGTAACAGTTACTGCTACAGTCGATACCATCTTTACCTTTACGGTAGAAGGTCAGACTGCTTTAGCTGGAGCTGGATTTTCAACTTCAGATGATCCTACTCAAGATTCGACCGCCACATCAATTCCATTTGGGGAGCTAGAAGCAAACACACCAGTCTCTGCATCACAGTCACTGGAAGTTTCTACTAACGCTGCTAACGGATTTGTTGTAACTGTCGCTGTGGATCAACAGCTGACTTCGTCTAACGGAGCAGTCATCGATTCATTTGTCGACGGTGGAAACACTTCAGTTCCTACACCCTGGGCAGAACCAAACGGTGACCTAGGAGTAGCCAACGAAGCTGGGCACTGGGGACTTACTTCAAATGACACAACACTAACAGGTACCTTAACGGACCTGTACACCGGTGGAACCGAATTTGTAGCAGCCTCAACTGATCCAGTTGAAGTATTCCGACACGATGGACCATCTGATGGTCAGGTGGCCGGATCAGGAACCGCACAAGTACTGTACAAGGTAGAAATTACCGCCCTACAGGAAGCTGCAGACGATTACACCGCTACGCTGACATACGTAGCAACCCCAGTTTTCTAGCCGAAACTGGACTCTAAGCTTGGAGTTAAACGCAAAAAAACCTATCTCCCACCACGAGGTGGGTTTTTTGTTTGTGTATAGATTACTAATCGCAGGTTTGAGGTTGGTATACTGATACATATGAATCGTGTATTAGGTTTGGTGCTCTTGGGTGTACTGGTTAGTTCACCAGTTTTGTCAGTGTCGGCGGCGACCTTGTACATGGATCCGTCATCGTCAAATCTCGCACGCGGCGACGCGCAAATTATCTCGGTTAGAATTGATACCGACGAAGCTCAAGACGAATGTATCAACGCTGTCGAAGGTGTGTTGCGGTTTGAAGGGCCAGTGAACCCGATTGATGTGTCGCTCGGTAACTCGATCTTCTCTATCTGGGTGGAGCGACCAACTATTAGCGCCAATGGTAGGGAAGTAACCTTTGCAGGTGGCATCCCCAACGGCTACTGTGGGCGAATCGAAGGTGATCCTCGGCTGACCAACAATCTCTTCGACGTGATTGTGCGCACCGAAGCCATCGCGCCAGAAAATAATCAAGCGGTAATAGCCACTGCTACCTTTACTGATCAAACCATAGCGTATCTCAACGATGGGTTAGGTACTGTAGCGCAGCTGACGCTACTCCCTAAAAGTATTACTGTCCAACCAGAGCTCAGCCAAGCAGTGTTAGATCCTTGGCGAGAGTTGGTAGCAGCCGATACAATTGATCCCCAAGAATTCAGTATTCAATTAGCGCAGCAGCCGTTTGATGGGCGCTATTACATTGTCTTTAATACGACTGACAAACAAACAGGAATCGATCGCTACGAGGTTATCGAAGAGCCTATTTCTCAGTTCGCTGCCTTTACTTGGGGACAAGCGACAGCGCCATGGGTTGAAGCTCGTAGTCCATATATTCTCAGAGATCAAAGCCTCAACACTATCATTAGGGTAAAAGCGATCGATAAAGCTGGCAACGAATACATCGCTAGTTACATTCCAGATAAGGCACTACGGACTACACCAAATGTCCAGGTAGCGCTCTATATACTGCTGGCAGTCAGTGTTCTGGTCTTGGCGTACGGTGCCTGGAACTACACTCGACGCCAGCGGATGATCCGGGAAGAACAGTCACTAGCACGCTACATCGAGTCGGTAGATCCAGAGATGCCAACTAAGTCACCTGATCAAGTAGCCTAAGATTCATATGACTCACGTAATTAAACAGTCCTTTATAGTGGTACTAGTTGCAGGATTCCTGTGGGCGTTACTTACTAGTACTACTTTTGCAGCCAGTTTGCGACTATCACCTGATACTGGTGTGTATCAAGTAGGGTCGACCTTTACCGCCCGCGTACAGGTTCAAACTGCTGGTCAAGCCATCAACGCTTCAGAGGGAACCTTGTCTTTTAATCCCAACGAACTGTCAGTGGTGTCAGTGAATCGGACTGGCTCAATATTCAACTTGTGGGTGACCGAGCCAACGTTCTCGAACAGTGCTGGGACGATCTCGTTTAGTGGTGGTGTACCGACTGGTTTTACTGGCAGTACTGGAACGGTGCTTAATGTCACCTTTAGAGTGACGCGTGCTGGATCGCCTCGCGTCTCTTTTACTAATGGTTCGGTGTTGGCTAACGACGGTCGGGGAACCAACGTGTTGACGGCGATGAATGGTGGCTCATATACCATACAAGCAGCGTCGGCTGCACCAGTCCCAGAGGTCATTGAATACGTAGCACCAGCCAACACGCCTGGGGCGCCACAAATTAACTCAGCTACACATCCAAATCCAGCAAACTGGTCAAATACTACTACTGCCAATTTGTCATGGACACTTCCACCTGGGATTACTGAAGTTCGCACGCTACTAGACAATCGACCTACCACCGTGCCAACTCGGGTGTACGAAACACCAATCAGTTCTATTACTTTAGAAGATCTACCGCAGGGTGAATCCTACTTCCATCTACAATTCAGAAATGAAGACGGCTGGGGTCGAATTACACATTACCGTCTAGCGGTAGATACTGTCGCACCAGCTGATTTAGTAATCTCTGTGGCTTCTACGTCAGAGTCAGCCAACCCAGAGCAAGTCCTGCAAGTCACCTACACCGAGGAAACATCGGCTGTCGAGCGGTTTTTGGTCAAGCTTAATGATGCGGAACCATTTGAGTTTATTGACACTGAGGGTACAGGTTTGATTCCACTGCCAGTGTTGCGACCAGGCTATCATGCAATCATTATTGAAGCGTTTGACTTGGCTGGCAACAGCACAATCGCGACTCATTCAATCACGATTGAAGCTTTCGAGCAGCCAGTGTTCACTGACATTCCTACAGACATGACTGCCAATGTCATTCCTGTTATTCGGGGGTTAACCCGACCACTTGCAACCGTTGAGGTTTACTTCAATCGTCTGGGTAGCGAGCCGATGACTACAATTGTGACGGCTGATGCAGCTGGAGTATTCGCCTTTATCCCTGATGGTGAGCTCTACAGTGGTGTGTATGAAATCTCGGCGCAGGCCACCGACCAATTTGGTGCCCAGAGTGCACTGTCTGATATTAGGCGGATTGCGGTCCAAGAGCCTGGCTACATCAGGGTAGGTAATCAAGTGGTAGATGCAATGTCCATCATTGTTCCGTTGCTGTTGCTGGCACTGCTGTTGGTATTTGGGGTTTGGTATATGCTTTTTGTGTTCCGCAGATTCAAAGGCGCTGTCCGGGTTGAGTCGGTCGAGGCACTCGATATCTTGCATCGTGAATTTACCAATCTTCAAACCACGCTCAAATCACACGAGGGCAGCTTACAAAAATCACGCAAGACCAAAAAGCTCACCAAAGCAGAGGCTGAAATGGTCGCAGCAATTGATCTGGCTTTAGCTACTTCAAAGCAAGCGGTAGAGAAAGAAATCATTGATGTTACCAGATTAACTAACCAATAATACATAATATGTCTACTCAATTTAAGCTTTCTCGCACTAACCTACTGTTTGTTGTGGTCCTACTTCTGGCAGCTGTCGGGCTCAGCTACTTTATTACCACGCAGCGATTGTCAGCGTTTGAGTCAATCGTCACCACGCAGCTAACCGAGCAGCAAGCCAGCTTGCTAGCTTTGGCAGAGGTAACTGGTCGTAATGCTAGCGACCCTGTAATGCAAACGTTGCTGCAAGACTGTCCAGTCACCGATCGAGTAGAATTCGACACCCTACTTGGTCGACTGGATCAAGGTTTAACCACCCAAGAGCTACTAACCGTTGATCAGCTATTTGGCTCGTGTGCTCATTTTCAGTCAGAACGCAAGGCTGTACTAGTTGCTCGACTTGATCGTGAGGTCGCGCTTTTGGCTAGCTACATTGATCAGTTACATACCATCACAACGTTTAATCAGGCTGAACAGTGGCAACTAGGTACTTGGCAAGAATTGGTAGAGCAAGAACAAGCGCAAAGCGCAAGTATCAAAGCGCTAGTCGAAGCTCAAAAAAGTATCATCGATACCTTGTTGGCTGGAAACACCGCTAACTCTCCAGCGATGGTAGTTATCCTTGATGATGTCAAAGAAACCCAAGAAGCTCTGTTGTTTGCCACCAATAGAGCCGTTAGTTTGCGGACACAATTGGCGGCTGAATAAATCATGTCAATTTGGACCAGTATTAAGTCAGGCGTCACTAAATACCGCAGCTCCAAGCGGCGTAATAAAACCATTCGGTACATGTTTCCGGCTGTCTTAGGTATGGCGGGTGTGTTGGCAGCGATGTCGATTTCTGCGGTAAGTAGCTCGTTTGTGGTACTGGAATCAAATGTGCAGACAGTCAAAACTGGTGAGTTGTTTGAAGTAATAATCAAAGCCTCAGTCCACACACCGGTTAATGCGGTCGATCTCAAGGTAAATTTCCCCAAAGATAAACTGCAGGTTTTTAGTGTTGATCGAGGGCAATCGGTGCTCACAATCTGGACAGAAGACCCTGTAGTGACTAACAACAGTGTTCGATTCAGTGGCGGTACGTTTAGGCGGGGCTTCATTGGTAGTCATGAAGTAGCCACAATTAACTTTCGAGCTCTTGAGACTGGGCAATACAACGTTTCAATTTCTGATGTAACTTTGATTGCTGGTGACGGAACAGGTACAGCGGTTGCAGTTGCGCCACAGTCACGATCAACTTTGTCGCTGTTCACCTTTGATGATTCGACCTCTGCTGAAGAACTGCGCGTCATGGTGCAAAGTGGAGCAGTGACTGATCTTAATAACGATGGGCGAGTCACTTTGCAAGATATTAGTGCCTTTATGGGCGCTTGGAGCAGTCAATCGCAATTCTTTGATTTTGATCAAGATGGAAAAATGACCTTTAGAGATTTTTCAATAATACTGGCTGACTTTTTCTTACAATAGCTGTGCAAAAAGGTGTTGATAACACGTAGGAAAAACTGGTTATATTGCTAGAATTAAGGTGTGATGGGATTAATATGTAGTGCTCTGATATTTTCATTGTACTGTTTAAAATGATAGGTAAATTACGCAAAAGAAGTATATATAACAACGTATATTCAGTTCAACAACCGACCATCCTACAGCCTGTTTCGCAGTCCGCTAAACAGTCACAAGTAGTCGATGTTGGTGTGTATAGGTTCGGTTTTCAAACAAATCTCGCATTTGTGGCGTCTTTATTGTTGTGTTCTAGTCTTATATTGCAACCAATCGCATCTGTGTACGCGCAAGAACCTACCACTATAACCGAAGTACCAGAGAGTCCACCCGCCGATACCACGCCAGAACCAGTCATGGCTGAGTCTATCAGTGAGCCAGATGTGCTCGATGATGGCGATGATGTGCTTGATTTGCCTCCTGCCGAATCAAATACAATAGCAGTTGAAGCTTCAACTTCGACCTCAGCTTCGGCGCCAGTTGGGTCACCAGCCTCAATCCCAGAATCAGTCGTAATCGTCGCTAGTTCGACTACGCAACCAAGCGAGTCAGAGATTGAGACGGACCAAGGTGATAACCCCAATCTTGATGTTGAGACTGATGAGACTAACCTAAATCTAGATGTTGAGACCAACTCGGACGATGGTGATTTTGATAATAATCCAGAGGTTGCAACAACCACCGCAACTCAAAATGCGGCTGTAACAGTCGTACAAAACGACAATGTTTTAGCCTTTAATAAAAACGAATGTACCGAAGTCGAAGACGGTAGCTTTTATTGTCAAAGAATTGCTTACGATCAAATAGCTGAAAACGATTTGTTCGCGGCGCCTGATGCTACAGGAGACATGGAAATTTATGTTGTGCAAAATGGTCAACAACACAAGGTTACTGATAATACTTACGAGGATGCGTCACCTTATTTCGATGCTAAATCAGAGACAATCGTCTGGCACAGGTTAATCAATGATCGGTATCAAATCATTTCATACGACGTACAAACTGGAGAAGAAACCCAACTAACCGATAGTTCAGTAAACAACATGGAGCCAACCAGAAGCGGCAATTACACTGTCTGGCAACGTTGGGTTAAGAATAACTGGGAAATCATTCTGCATACTGGTAGTGAAGAGCGTCAGTTAACAGATTCTATCGAGCATGATATTGCTCCCTATATTCGGGGAGATTTGTTGATTTGGAATGTACGATCAAGTAACGGATCCCAAACCTTGATGACCTACGATATCGGGAGTGATACGTTCAACCAAATCAAAGATTCTGACGGTGTTTCAGTAGCTAATCCACGCATGCTAGTAATGTATGAGGCACAATACCAAAATGGTGACACTGTCATGAAGGGATTTGATCTGTTAACAGGTGAAATTATTCCGATTCAAGGTACACCACGTAATATACCGCCAACGATCCCAGATCCAGATACGACTGGTGAGATCCGCGCCTTACCACCAACACCACAGGTAGAGGAAGATTTGGTGGTTGATACCGACATCGATACAGGTGATGATGATCCTGAGCCCGATCCTGTGCTTGATCAGTATGAGGCTGGCGACTTAGTCATAACTAGTACTTCGACTATAGCTACGACCACGACGGTAGTCGCTGAAACTGAATTTGATCTAGATCTACGTGTACCAGAGCCCGAGTCAGTGACAACGGCTAGTTCAACCCTAGTTCAGCAGGCAGCCATCCCAGATATTGTGGTGCCACCACTTGACCTACCAGCAATCGAGAACTATACAGAAACGGCATCAAGTACACAGTAGGGGTAATTTCTACCCATAGGGTGAGGTATTATATACAGATCGGAGTTATGTATAAACTGCGCCAGTTCAGCTATGGTACCAAAGGAGTAACCGCGTGTATTTTGGGTGCGCTTTTTTTTGACACCTTAGGTCTGACCTTCTTAGGTGTCTTGTTGCCTGTGCGCACAGCAGACGCTGCAGTGGTAGTCGTCGACTCAACTGCCAGCCCTACCTCCAGGTCACACAACTTTACTGGAGCTCAGACAGTTTTTGTGTCTGATGCAACTGGCTACATATTTTATCGAGACAGTAATGGACAATGTGTCTATAGCAAGTCGACGGACTCGGGTGACAGTTGGGGATCATCGGTGGTAGTAGATAGTCAAACAGACTGTATTCGAATCGTGGTCTGGTACGATCAGTGGACTCCAGGAGATACTGGCAGCCATATACATATTGTCACTATGGATACTGGTGATGATGCGTTGTTTTACAACCGGCTAGATACTGCGAGTGATACGTTGTTGTTGGGTGGTTCGCCAGTAAACGCCACCGTTAGCTCGGGGCAGGTTTCTGTATTTTCTGTAGCAATCAACACTATGGCTATTACCAAAGGTACTGACGGTGATCTTTATTTGGTGAGTAACGATGATAGCGACTCTTACGTAGTTTCTTGTGCCAGTTCGTGCGGGGTCGGGACGAACTGGTTAGAAATTGGTCCAAATCCACTAGATGACCGCAACGACCATAACTTACTTGCACCGCTCGCTGGAGGTAATATTTTGCTAATTAATCGTGATACTTCAGCCAATGTAATTAGGTCTAAGATCTGGAATGGTACAGCGTGGTCTAATATGTGGGATTTAATTGATCCTAGTGCAGCTGAAAGTTCAGAATATGACGGTGGATTTTCTAGTACGGTCGATTTTGCGACGGGCTTTGTGTATTTGGCGTACGCGACTGACAACAACGACCTAAACGATAATGATGATGATATCAGAACTGCGGTATATGACGGTAGTGACTGGACTTCGATGTTTGATGTGCTGACCAACGAACCTGGACGAGGTTTGGTTGACGTCGCAATTGCGATTGACCAAAACAACAGTAATCTATATGTCGCCTATACACTGCAAGACACAGGCGGTGATTCGACAACTGGTAATATTTATTACAAGCGCTCAACTGATGGCATGACTTCGTGGGGGAGTGAAGTCGGCCCTATAAATGCAACCGCTGGAGATATTAAAAAACCAGGTTTGGATCCAAGTAATGCCAATCGTTTGTATGTCTCATGGTGGGATAGTGCGGTGGATGATCGATTTGGAGAGACGATGGTTAATATTGGTCCAGACACAATCTTGAGTACCCAAGGAAGTCAAATTGCAGACGTACGCTCTGAGACAACTGACGCGTACTTGGGTGGGGCATTTAGGTTGACCAGTCTCACCCCTAATTCAGTTACTGCAATTACTATCAATGAATCAGGCACCATCGACGCCAGCCTCGGTCTAGCCAATACCAAATTATTCTACGACCTTGATACCTCTTTGCCTTATGATTGTACTAGCGAGTCATACAATGGATCAGAATCACAATTTGGCGCAACGGCAGCCAGTCCCTTTAGTGCAGCCAATGGGTCGACGACGTTTTCTGGTTCGGTAGTTGGTGTCAATTCAGTCCAGACTCTCTGTTTGTATGTGGTCACTGATGTAACACCCGCGGCAGCCGATGGCGCTACCATTGAATTGCAAATCACCTCACCCGCAACTGATATTGCGGTGAGTGGATCTGATGTTTCGCCTGTATCTGTCATAGCGCTGCCTGGCACTACGACGGTGGTTAGTCCACAACTGACCCAAACCAACTACCATTGGCGTAACGATGATGGATCAGAGTCAGCCGCTACCTCAGCCACTGGAGGAATCGAGAATACACCACTGACAGCGGTCACGATCGGTTCACCAAAACGGTTGCGTTTTGGGGTGTCGGTAGAAGGATCAACTTCAACTAATCCAATTGCGTATCAATTGGAATTTGCTGCCGCCGCCCCTACGTGTACCGACGTCACTTTGTGGACAGCAGTTGATACAGCCGCAGACGCGTTTGATATGAGCCCGTCAGCTAATGTAACTGACGGTGCAGACACCACTAATATTTCTATTGCTAGTGGGGGAGTAAGTGATACGAACTCTGTCTTCAAGACACCAAATGGCGCAGTACAGACAGTGGGCGATAGCACCTCGCCGATCACCCTTGAGATAAATGAGTTTGTAGAATTAGAGTATGCAGTAGTTGCCACCGCCACCGCCCTTGAGGGGGAAACGTATTGTTTTAGACTTTCAAATGCTGGTCAATCAATTGGTTTATATGATCAATACGCCAGGGCCACTATCAACGCACAAGTCAGCGTGGCAGTGTTGGGATCACAGATTGGTACCTTGACCATACCTGCAATTGATACCTATATCGGAGGAAGTTTTAGTATCAATGCCAACGAAGGAGTCGAGACTATAACTGATATTACGATAACCGAATCAGGCACCATCGACGCCAGCCTCGGTCTAGCCAACACCAAATTATTCTACGACCTTGATACTTCTTTGCCTTATGATTGTACTAGCGAGTCATACAGTGGATCAGAATCACAATTTGGTGCAACGGCAGCCAGTCCCTTTAGTGCTGCCAATGGGTCGACGACGTTTTCTGGTTCGGTAGGGATTTCGACAGCTAATGCACTGTGTCTCTATGTGATCACCGATATTACCAGTCAAGCAAACAACGGCGAAACCATTGAATTTGCAATTGCCTCTGCCAAAGATGATGTCTTGGCTGGTAGTGCATCTGTGTCACCGTCGGCTCCGCGAGAGTTGCCCGGCACAACCGTATTAGTTGGGTCCGAAATCAGACAAACTGGTTATCATTGGCGCAATGATAACGGCTCAGAAACAACCGCTACGTCATTCACCAGAGGCAATGAAGCAACTGCGGTCCGCGAATTTCCGATTGACACACCGATTCGGCTGCGACTGGGTGTGAGTAACAATGGTGCGGCCACCAGCGAACCAACGGTCTTTCAGCTTGAGTTTGCTCCGCAAATTACTACCTGTGATGCCATAGCGACCTGGACAGCGATTGATGCGACTATGGAAGACGACTGGGACATGTCTGCCTCTTCCTTCGTTACTGATAATACCAATACCACTAATATCGCAATTGCCAGTGGTGGAGTTTCAGATGGCAATACAAGTTTTAGAACTCCTAACAGTGCTGTGCGAACCATCAGTGGTTCATCTACCCCGACGACGTTGACGGATCAAGAATTTGTGGAATATGAGTTTGCGTTGACTACAACGATTGCTACCAGCTTTGATACCACTTACTGTTTTCGAGTGATTGCCAATGGTGCACCCCTCGATCGCTATGATTCCTACCCAGAGCTCACCACTGCTTCAAAGCGAGATTTCAAAACCCAGCGCGGTAATGTGACTTTGACTGGAACAACTCAAACCTTAGTGGCAGGGGTCGATTATGATGCTCCAAGCAACAGCAACACAGCGTTCATTAGAATCACAAATACAAATAACACTGGAGCTGGCGATACAGACAATGGTGGATCGCAAGACGTTGAGGAAAACACCGTGTATATTTCCAACCCTGATAACCTAGCGACCAGTGTAACGTTTGCTCGTGATAATCCACTGGCCGACACGCATGTCGATTGGGAGATAATTGAATTTATCGGTCAAGCTGATACTGATAATGAAGTGATTGTGCAGTCAGTTGGTACGGTAAACATGAACAGTGTACAAACTACCGTGGTTGGGCCAACTGTGGCAGTTGATAACGCGAGTGATGTTGTGGTGTTTGTGACTGGTGTATCTGGAAACGATACCGCCAATGATTTTTATTCAACCCAAGTCACTGCTGCCTGGGATGAGCTAGCTAGCCGACCAGTATTTACCCGTGCGGCATCGGGTGACAGTACCGCGGCGATTAGTTACGCTGTAGTCGAGTTTACTGGTATGAACTGGAAGGTGCAGCGAGTCGAGCATACTTATACCGCAAATGGGGTGATCCAGACTCAACCGATAGCACCGGTCACTTCACTGGCGCAAACCTTTATTCATGCCCAAAAACGGGTTGGAGCTGAATCCTCAGTCGCCTCACTAGGACATGAAGTATTTTTATCAAGTATCGGAGTCGTATCTTTCCAAATCAACTCTAGTGCTGATCTGCTGGTGCCTCATGTATCAGTCGCCTGGGTGGTAGAGAATATTCAAACAGGCGTAGGAGCGATGCGAGTAGAGCGCCAAAGCGGCGACACCCAGTCAGGAGCCGAGCCGCTAACAATTTCACTGGCAATTGCAGACGAACTAGACGCGGTCAATAATTCCTCAATTTTTGGTAATAGTGCAGCGGCTGGAACCAACAACGCCCACCCGCGGGCTACTGCTGGTCTACGTATTACGTCGCCGCTGACCTACGAATTATGGCGCAGTGATACTGGATCAAGATTATTCTATCGCACTGAAATAGTGCAGTGGCCAGTTGCGGATCTTGCGCTGCGACAAAACTACTATCGGGTATATGTTGACAATGACATGCTGACACCAACTGACCCTTGGCCTGCCGGACCAGCAGATTTGGGTGAAAACACTAGTGTGACTGCGGCCGACGATCCGCCAGGAATCGGTGAAGTGTTGCGGGTTCGCATGACATATCGGGCTACCAATGCCAATTGGCCAGCAGATTTCTATCGCCTGAAACTACAATATGCTGAGCGAGTCTCGACCTGCACTGCGGTTGGTACTTGGTCCGATCTTGGGGCAGCCAACTCTGCATCAGTTTGGCGCGGATTTGACCCAACAGGCACTATCGACGGTACAGTGTTATCTAGTGATCCACCAACTCCAGGTGACCTACTTTTGTCAGTCGCTGATGTAGCAGGTAATTTGGTACACCAAAACTTGTCGGCCAGTAATACACACATCGCCTTTGAAGGTGAAGATGTAGAATACGACTGGTATGTGCAGCACAACGGCGCACTAGCCGATACAACCTACTGTTTTAGAACCGTCGAGGCAGACGGTACCGCGTTGTCGGGGTACCTACAATATCCGCAAATCCGAACCGCGCCATTTACTCCCAGAATTACTGATTGGCGCTGGTTTGATGATGCAGAAAATGAAACCCCTAGTGTAGCCACCGCTGGTCTAAATACTGCTCCAGTAGAAATTGCTGCCTCTAGTACACTGGCATTACGGGTGGTGATTGACGAAGAAAAAAGTGTTAATGGTCAGGACGTTAAATTCAAGTTGCAATTTTCCCAGGACATTACATTTGCCAATCCCATTGATGTATTTGCAACCGAAACTTGTAACAATGATTCTACTTGGTGTTATACCGAAGGTGGAGGCACCAATAACCAAATTATTTCAACTGCAATTCTGGGTACTAGTGATCCTTGCGTTGGCTCAATCGGGGTCGGTTGCGGAACACACAACAGCAGTGGGGATTTTGTCGCAGGGCACCAGCACCCAGCGGCTAGCGCTCAGGAATATTCCTTTACTGTTCAAAGTAGTTTACTTCGTGCCAGTGCAGTCTATTACTTCCGTTTGTTCGATGTTGCGCGGGCTGAGCCCGTAATGCTCAGTGCTGGCGCCAGTAATCCAGCTGCAGTAGCGGCCAGCGCCAACTTAGTATTTACTATCAGCGGTTTATCAGATGGAACCAACACTGCCGGGATTACCACGGATGTGCAAACTACTCCTAGTGCAGTTAATTTTGGTGTATTACCTGTTGGGACCGATGCGATTGCTGCCCAGCGCTTAGATATATCAACCAATGCAACCCAGGGGTACCAAGTATGGAAATATGCAGGCCAACAATTAACCAGTGGTCTAGGGACCACAATTGCCAATGTAGCTGGTAGTAACCTCACGCCTGCTGGTTGGAACACTGTCTGTCTCACGTCTCAAACTGGCTGTGTTGGCTACCATACAACCGATGCGACTTTGTCAGGAGGATCAGCTCGCTTTGCTCCAGTTGATACATATGCACCACTGCATACAACAGTCGAAGAAATTATGTATAGCTCGTTGCCAGCTGATGAGTCACATGATGTGGTGTATCGGGTGCGAGTGAGACCCGAACAGCCAGCTGGCGATTACACAACCAATATTGTGTATATTGCTGCACCAGTTTTCTAAGATGGTATGATATTGCTATGAAAGGAATCGTACTACTTCTGCTACTTCTACTGAGCACACCACAATCATTGTTGGCGTCAGAGATCAACATTAGGCCTTTTTTGATTGACGTTACGATGGTGCCGCGTGAAAGTGTGACCGAAACAATTGTAGTTGAAAGTACTTATGAAGCCAGACGAGCCGTCTTGTTTGCGACCGTCAACGAGATTACCGTCGGCACAAACGGTGAAGTGCGAGAGTTTATTTCGCCAGTAATGACAGATCGCACTAATACGGTCACCAGTTGGATCGAGATTGACCGTGGTCGAATCGAGATTGATCCTGGTCAAGCAGTCGAAATACCACTAAGCATTAGTACCCACCCGTTTGCAGAGCCTGGTGAGTATCATGTATTTATTGGTTTTGTTGAATCCAAAAGACGCATGGATGCCGAAGCGGTGGCGCTGGCAGGGGACGCTAACGGAGTGATTGTAAAAGTCACCATCGGAGATGAACGGCAAGACGTGCTGCGAGTTGTAAGTATGGTGGTCGATCGAATCGTATCGCGTCCAGACGAACGAGTGGTTGATATTACAATTGAAAATTCAGGAGACTTGCTGTCCGCACCAACTGGCGAACTAATATTTTATGACGGTCGTGGTAGGGAGGTAGTAAGCGTACCAGTAAACCAAGCAAGCGAAGCGATTGCACCCAACACCCAAAAAACCTTCTCAGTTGCTATCCCACTAGAACAAGAGCTAGGGCAATTTAAAGCCAACCTCAACCTTAAGTACGGCAATAATCAGCGAGCTAGTCTGTACGATACCACTTCATTTTTTATGTTGCCGTTGCATTATTTGTTATTGCTACTAGGGTTCTTTGTTACTTTAATCGGGTTGTTATTACTCTTTTCTCGTCGAACTCAACCGACGGATTATGGCGGTCACGAATCTGGTGACGAAGTGTCTATGTATGTCAGGGATGGACACGTTGCTAAACCACAAGATCATGATATCGACCTCAAAAAATAAGCTCGCCCAACTAATTGTTATAGGTCTGTTTGCCTGTCTCACCTTACCAGGGTTTGTCTCAGCCCAGTCGGCTGTCACTTTGAGTGTGTCTCCGACGTTGTTTGAGATGACAGCTAGCCCTAGTCAGACATGGACTAGTACGGTGCGAGTTATTAATAGTAATAGTTTTCCGATCCAGATTTACACCGATGTCGTCAATTTTGCCGCTGCTGGTGAATCAGGCCAAGGCACGATGATCCCAGTACTAGAGACTGAAACTAACGGTGGAACACTAGCTGAATGGATAAATGTTACCGAATCAGAACTACTTATTCCAGCCGAGCAAACAGTGGCGATTGAATTTACAATCGACGTACCGAGTGACGCTCCACCAGGCGGGCACTATGCAGCGCTATTAATTGGAACCAGATCGTTTGGAGATACCGAGGGAGCCGCGCAGGTCGAGACTTCACAAGTGGTAACTTCACTTTTATTCCTAAGTGTGGCAGGTGATATTGATGAATCGGGTATGATCCGCGATTTTACCGCCAATCAAATAATTACCGAGCAACCCGAAGCAGCATTTTCGCTCAGATTTGAGAATACCGGGAATGTACACCTACAACCGCAAGGTGATATTACTATCACAAATATGTGGGGCAAGGAACGAGGACTTGTCCCAATTAACAAGAATAGTCAGTTTGGTAATGTATTGCCTAACAGTATCAGGCAATACAATTTTGCGTGGAGTGGTGATTGGTCATTTGCAGATATCGGCCGGTACACGGCAATTGCAACTGTAGCCTATGGTGATCAACAAAGGCAATTTGTCAGTAGTCAAACTTCGTTTTGGGTAATTCCTTGGCGAGCTTTGTTGCTGGTCACAGTTATTTTTAGCGGTTTGATTTGGTGTGTTGTCTGGGGGATCAAACTGTACATCCGCCGAATGTTGCAACTGGCTGGGGTCAGTCCTGGTCTTAAGCGCGAAATAAAACATACCACTGTTAGATCGTCAGTCTCATTTACCGCCCCAATTGAGGAAGGAATTCTTGATTTACGATCAGAGTTACGGTCAGGCAACGGATCGCTAACCAACCGATTACTGTCGTTTGCAACCGCCTACAAAGTATTCATGTTGGTTGGTTCAGCTGTCTTGATCTTTGTCGCCCTATTTGTTTGGTATGTGTTGTTAGCGCTCACTAGTGATCGTGGATACCAGGTCAGCTACGAACGCAATGGCGAGTTGATACCAATTACCCAAAATGATACCGCACCAACAACGGACGCACCACAACCCGTGGTAGTAAATACCTTACCTGATATTTCTCTGGTAGATCGTTCTGGGTCTACTCAGTTGGTGCAACAAGTAGCCGATAGATTGATCGCTCGAGGCTACGAAGTGCAAATCGATACAATAGCAACATCGGTTATCGAAGACAGAACAGTGATCGTGTTTGATCCATCCATTAGCGATCAGATTGAACAATTACGCACAGAGCTGCCTGGAGCTTTGGTATCGGCGTTTGCAGCCGAGGATGAATCTGAACCACTTGTAACCATATACCTTGGTACAGACCAATCACAATAAATTATTCTATGCCTACAAAAGTTATTATTCTTATCCTCGCACTGATAGTTCTCCTGATTATTGGCATGGTCGGTTTCGCCTTGGTGTGGCAAGCGGAACAAGCTGCAGTCGCAGCTCTGCTTAGAACTTCACTGTCATGAAGCAATACAAAACCGCAGTTATTACCTTGATAGTTTTGGTCGGTATCCTATTGTTGGCGTACTGGTTTATAACCCAGCTAGCTGAGCGTGAAGCCGCGCAAACACTGGCAAATAGTGAGGCAGCCCGCTCGTTGTCAAACAATGCTTCATCTACGCCATACACTGATTTTTCTGGTAATACCGCCAACCTTGAGTCGCATCTGGGACAGGTGGTAGTAGTAACCAGCTGGGCCAGCTGGTCACCTGCCAGTCAAACCGAGCTGCAATTATTAGCTGAGGTTGTGAGTAGTTATCAGGCCGACGTAGTAGTACTGGCAATAAACAGATCAGAACCGCGCACTACAGCTGAGGCTTTTCTTGAAACAATCGGCGTGTCAGATTCTGTTCGCTTGATAGTCGATACCGATGATCGGTATTATTCATCAATTGGAGGGTATACAATGCCCGAGACAGTTTTTTATGATCAGACAGGTAGCATCAGTGCTCACCAAAGAGGTCCTATCAGCGCCGCCCAAGCAAGGTACAACATCGATCAAGCTCTGCAGATCAAATCAGTGAACACGCCGAACGATATATAAACTAATAGACCAGCAGACATGTTAGGTTTGTTGTATACTACTGACATATGATGCCTTTAAGTCGTGTTGTCGAATACGTTTTCTTCTTTACTTTACTAGTGCTATCTGGCTACATGGTGTGGCTGATAATGTCACCATTTCTCAGTGCGTTGGCTCTGGCTGCTGTCGTGGTTACTATTTCTAGCCCATTATTTATCTGGATGGTGCCCAAAATGCCTGGTCAAAGCAGGTCACTGGCGGCTTTTATTTCTACCTTGATTGTATTTTTGGTTGGGATTCTACCGATCGTTTTGATGACTTCGCTGGTCATTAACGAAGTGGTCGATTTGTATAAAGATATGGATGGTTCAAACGGAGTCTCTGTCAGTACGCTTGCCGTCAGTATAGAAGCCCAGGTGCAGCGCGTGATACCTGATTTTGAGATCAACCTAGCAGACCAGATAAAGCTCAGTGCCGAGTGGTTTACTGGTAATCTAGCGACAATTTTCGCTGGGACAGTTTCTACGTTCTTTTTATTCTTTATTGCTCTGATAGCTTCATTCTACTTTTTCCGCGATGGTAAGGAGTTGCTACAACTCTTGATCAAAATTAGTCCACTACCAGATGCGGAAGACAAAGAAATCCTCGACCGGTTAGCCCGAGCGGTGCGAGCTGTGGCGACTGGTACGTTGCTGGTAGCGATGATCCAGGCGGTGTTGGCTACTATTGGGATGACTGCGGCAGGTATAGATCGTGCGGTGTTGCTAGGTGGGCTGGTCGCGATTGGAGCAATGATCCCAGGAGTTGGTACCGGGATTGTTATGATTCCAGTGATTATCTTTCTATTTCTCTCTGGTTCACTCATACAAGCTGTTGGTCTTTTGATTTGGGCAGTGGTTGTGGTCGGTTTGGTAGATAACTTTATCGGCCCGCATCTGATGAGTCGAGGTAATAATATGCACCCGTTTATTATTCTACTGTCAGTACTGGGAGGTCTATCACTATTTGGCCCAATTGGATTTTTGGTTGGACCAGTGGTAGTAACTCTGTTTTTGGTCCTACTAGAGATATATAATCATTATATAGTTCAAGATCAGCGCCTGACTGATACCCAAAAATCTCATGATTAAACGTTCTCAAATCGAAAAAATACTAGGTGTCAATGGTATCTCACTTAGTTCACCAGATGATGAAATCAGATCAGTACTTTTTAGTGCCAGATTTGATAAAGACGAAGTCGACACCGCGATTATGGTTCTACGCGAAGATACCATCACCAAGAAAACCAAAGTAGACGGTCTGCATAAAGTATTTCGAACCGACGAGGCTTTGGACCCATCTGAAATTTCTGCCCTCTTGGGTATAGAGGTTGACGCCAGCTCGTTTTATCAGCCGACCACTAGCCCTCGAGCAGGAACTACCGCCGCCATTCAATACATCACTGTTTGGTTATTTTCGGTATTCTTTGCGGTCGTTGGCGTACTGATGTACATGTACACCAACGACGTTGGCCCATTTCATCCCTCAATGAAAGCAACCAGTATTGATCCAGAGCTTTCATTGTAATAGTTGCAATTAGTACACAGATGACTTAGATTATTGATATATATGTTTAACAAGTTTGAAATAGTAGGTGGAGCGATTTGTGTGGCCTTAATGGCAGCTACCGTGTTTTTGATACAAACCCAAGGTGATTTGAATCGCATCAATGATACACAGCCCGCAGCTTTGGTTGCAGCCACGCCAGTGGTTGTACCAAATACAAACAACGACCGCGCGGCCCAAGCAGCCGCCTTACTCGAAGCCAGTGACAATATAAATAAATTAGAGCGTATGGTAATCGATGATATTAAAGTAGGAACAGGAGCTGAAGTACAAAATGGTGACGCAGTCGCTGTGCACTACATCGGACGACTACAAGACGGTACCGAGTTTGATAACTCTAATAAACGGGGAGCTCCGATCGAATTCACCGTTGGTACAGGGCGGGTAATCGCTGGTTGGGAGCAAGGTGTGCTCGGCATGCAGGTCGGCGGTGAGCGGATCTTGGTGATCCCACCTGAGCTAGCCTATGGCGATGCAGGTGTCGGCCCAATTCCACCCAATTCAACCCTGATATTCTCGCTTGAACTAGTGTCGATCAACTAATTAGTGTCCACTTTCGTGTCAGGAGTAACTCAGTCACTGACCAAGCCATGAGACCGCTCATCTATGTATCGGTGTTAGCTATTTGTGTAGGGGTGATTGTACTGCTGCCTGCCCGCACGCCTGCAATTCAAAATATAGATCGACCAGTAGGTATTACAACCCAGACTATTCCTGAACTCCTGCCGCAAAACTCAGCCGAACTGCTGTTTACTGGCGACATTATGCTCGGTCGGTTTGTAGAAACTTTGGCTGAGCGAAATCCCGCCGGCTACCTGACCTCGAATATAACTGACTTCTTGCACCAAGACGACAGAATTATCATTACCAACTTTGAAAGTGCGATGGCAGTGCCACACGTACATTCGCCCAATGGCACATTTGCTTTTTCTACCCAGGTAGAAAATCTCGTCGCTTTGGAAGAGTTAAACGTCCAGTACGCGTCGCTCGCAAACAATCACAGCTTTGACTTTGGCCAGTCGAGCTATACCGATGCTATAGCAAGCTTGGCCAGTATCGGAGTAACCGCGTTTGGACACGCTAGAAACCTGACTGAGGATTCCATCGTGTACATTGAGTCTGGTGACTATACTATTGGCATCATTGGGATTCACACCCTGTTTAATCAACCCACCGCTGCTGAGCTGCAACCACTGTTAGCCACGATGCGGTCACAAAGCGACCTGCAAATCGCCTATATCCACTGGGGTAATGAGTACGAGTTAATACATGCGCCCAAACAAGCCAGACTAGCAACCGACTTGGTGGCACTTGGTATCGACGCCGTCATCGGACATCATCCCCACGTGACGCAAGACATTCAATTAATTAATGGTGTGCCGGTATTCTACTCACTGGGGAATTTTATATTTGATCAGTATTTTTCAGCTGACGTGCAAGAGGGCTTGCTGGTCGGACTAGTAGTGCAGCCTAACAGTTTGCAGTTTACACTGTACCCACAAACTAGCGCCGGAACACTTTCCCAACCCCGGTTGATGGAGTCAAGCGACCGCGAAGCATTTTTAATCAAACTCGCAGAGCACAGCGACACAGGCTTGTCTGAGGCTATCCAATTAGGAATATTGGAAATCCCGTGGCAAGATACAGACTTAACTGAGTAATACTTGTATCAAACATTATGAGCACCAGACCAGTCACCTTCGATATCATCAAGCGACAACCAGGCACCCTCGGGCGAGCGGGAGTTATTCATACGCCTCACGGCGATATCGAAACTCCTGCCTTTGTAGTAGTCGGCACCAAAGGTACGGTCAAGAGTCTCAAACCCGAAGACATGGCGATGTATGTCGGTAACCAAGTGGCGCTAGCCAACACCTATCACTTGTTCCTGCAGCCGGGCGACGACGTGGTCAAAGCCGCCGGTGGCCTACACAAGTTCGCCAATTGGAACATGCCCACCATCACCGACAGTGGCGGATTTCAGGTATTCTCACTCGGTGCTGCGTTTGGTAAAGGAGTGACCAAGTTTGCTCAAAACGCTGAGGAAGCCGAGCGAGCCGCGCAAAACAGCGGGCTCAATGTCTATAGCAAGGAGCTGGCCAGCGAGCACGGCCGACTGTGTGTGATTGACGAAGAAGGCGTCACGTTCACCTCGCACATCGACGGCAGCATGCACCGCTTCACAGCCGAGCGCTCAATCGAGATCCAGCAAAACATCGGCGCCGACATCATCATCGCGTTTGACGAATGCACTAGCCCAACTGCGGATAAGGACTACCAAATCGAAGCCATGGATCGCACCCACCGCTGGGCCAAGCGCAGTATTTTAGCGCACAAACAAAACTACGAGGCGCTCAAGCGGCAGGGGATTTACGGCGTGGTGCAAGGCGGGCGACACCTCGACCTGCGCTCAGAAAGCGCCCGCGTGCTAGCCGCGATGGACTTCGACGGTTACGGCATCGGCGGATCATTCACCAAAGAAGACATGGGTGACGCTATCCGCGTAGTAAACGAGATTCTACCCGAAGACAAGCCAAGGCACTTACTCGGTATCGGTGAGCCACGCGACATCGTCGAGGGAGTCTCACTCGGCTGCGATACGTTCGACTGTGTAGCACCAACCCGGATAGCTCGCACGGGGACAATCTACGAGCGCACCAACGACGGCCACAAGCGAGTCAACCTAAAAAACGCCAAGTACACCCGAGACTTCAGCAAACCAGATGAGAGCTGCGACTGCTACGTCTGCCAAAACTACACCAAAGCCTACCTAGCCCACCTATTTAGGTCACAAGAAATGCTAGGCGCTCATTTAGCGTCACTACATAATTTGTATTACATCGTTAATTTTACGAAGCGACTTCGAGAAGAAATTTTGTTATCCTAAGCCTTCATGAAATTCGATCTCTCAACTGATAAAACGCCCGCTGGTGACCAGCCGCAAGCTATCGAGAAACTCGTGAAGGGTATTCGCGATGGCTTGTCGCATCAGACGCTCCTTGGGGTGACTGGGTCTGGTAAGACGTTTACGGGGGCGAACGTGATCCAGCAGATTGGCAAGCCAACCTTAGTGATCGCGCACAATAAAACCCTGGCCGCGCAGCTGGCTCAAGAGTACAAAGACTTCTTCCCGAATAACGAGGTGCATTATTTTGTATCGTACTACGATTACTACCAGCCTGAGGCGTATATGCCGACGTCTGACACCTACATCGAGAAAGAATCACAGATCAACGAAGAGATCGATCGGCTGCGACACGCCTCTACCCAAGCATTACTGACCCGTGAAGATGTGATCATCGTGGCGTCGGTGTCTTGTATCTATGGTCTGGGGTCGCCCGCGCAATACCTCAAGAAGCACCTCAAGTTCGAGCGTGGGTTTGAAACCACTCGCACCGAAATGCTGCGCACTCTGGTGGATATGTATTTTGAGCGTACCAACGCCGACCTCACCCCTGCGCACTTTCGGGCCGTGGGGAACACAATCGAGATCATGCCGACCAACGAGCGAATGATCTATCGCCTCGGATTCACTGGTAACAAAATCTCTAGCATTACCAAGATCGACGGCGTCACCCGCGAGATCGTCGTTGAGCCAGACGTCTTCTTTCTTTTTCCAGCCAAACACTTTGTGACGCCCGAAGATGAGCGCAAGGTCGCTATTGAAGACATCAAACTAGAGCTCGACATGCGCCTCAAGGAATTCAAAAAGATGCCCGACAAGCTGTTGGAGATGGAGCGACTCAAGCGGCGCACCGACCAAGACCTGGCCATGATGCGCGAGATTGGATTTTGTAGTGGGATCGAGAACTATTCACGGCACTTTGACCGCCGCAAGCCAGGCGAGGCGCCGTACACGCTACTGTCGTACTTCCCACATAAGCCCGACGGCACGCCGGATTTCTTGACTATCATCGATGAGTCACACGTCACCATTCCGCAGATCAACGGTATGTACGCTGGCGACCGCAGCCGCAAAGACATGTTGGTGGACTATGGCTTCCGCCTACCATCCGCCGTCGACAACCGCCCACTGAAATTTACCGAGTTCGAAGAGCGCATCGGGCAAGTGATTTATACCACGGCCACACCCGGCAAGTTTGAAAAAGCTAAGGCAGAAGAGCTGGGTGTACCGATGGTCGAGCAGATCATCAGGCCAACTGGGCTAATCGACCCTGAGATAGACGTGCGTGGGATAGATCAGACCGATACCTACCCAGGCCAAGTCAAAGACTTTATCGCTGAAGCTGAGCGCGTGATTGCGCGCGGTGCGCGTGTGCTGACTACGACCCTGACCAAGCGTATGGCTGAAGATCTGGCTGACTTCCTCGAAGAGAAGGGGATTAAAACCAAATACATTCACAGTGATGTCGATACGATCGAGCGCATCGAGATCCTCACTGACTTTAGGCGGGGGAAGTTTGACTGCTTGGTCGGGGTGAACTTGCTGCGCGAAGGGCTCGACTTGCCCGAGGTGGAGTTGGTCGCGATCCTCGATGCCGACAAGGCTGGCTTCCTGCGCTCCGAAACGGCGTTGATCCAGACCATCGGCCGGGCCGCTCGCAACGTCAACGGGCGCGTAGTACTCTACGCCGACGAAATGACCGACGCACTCACCTACGCCATTGGCGAGACCAACCGCCGCCGCGACATCCAGATTGCGTACAATACCAAGCACGGCATCACTCCCCAGACCATTATCAAAGAAATCAAATCAATTGCCGATCAGATGCGTACCAAGCACGACGAGACAGTCGAAACCTTGCTCAAGGTTGATATGGAACTATTCAAGAAAAACCCTAAGAAAGTACTGAAAGAAAAGAAACGCCAGATGGAAGACGCAGTATCACAGCTCGATTTCGAAAACGCCGCTATTATCCGTGACGAGATTGCGTATCTTGAAGAATCAGTTACCGCCAAGAAGAAAAAGTAAGTGTGGGTTGGCGCTGTATATTAAACCAAATGGTGCTACACTTTGATCATGTCGATTCTAACTAACAAACATGTGCTGGTGGTAGGGGATAAAACCAAGCAAATCTCCAAAATTGAAGCCGCCCTTATTACCTATGGTGCAACCATCACCACAGCCACCTGCACAGAAGTCTCGGAGGACATGTTGCAAGAAAGCCAGATTGATTTGGTATTACTCAATCACCTTCATGACGGCGAACACTGCGCTCACGTTTTAGAGTCACACAGTAACACGCAGTTTGCAAAAGTTGTCCCAGTATTTGTGCTGGTTGAGCATGATGACGATAAAATCGCAGACGCCCTAATGCTCGGTGCGGCCGATTATATTACCTCTGACGAAGATGTACACGATGTCATAGAGAAAGTTAAAGCCGTATTTGGTCAAAGTCTGCACCAAAGTAGTGATATTACGATTGACCTCACACTCAATAAATCAGATGGCAGCGGTAAAGGCGTGCGGGTATTTGCGTTAGAAGATGACCCGCTACTGAGTAATCTGCTGGCTATTAAGTTTGAGAAGTCACAAATTCCGTTTGAAATTGCGACCGACAGTGAAAATATTGTTGCCAGAATCAAGGCGTTTAGACCACAGATAGTCATTCTTGACTTGATGGTACCTGGCAAAGATGGTTTTGCGGTATTGCAAGAAATTAGAGCTGATGCCGACATCAGTGACCTTCCAGTTTTAATTTTTTCAAATAAAGATAATCCAGAAGATAGAAAATTAGCATCAGAGTTGGGGGTGAAAGGTTTTTATGTAAAAGCTCTAACAGATCTGTCCGAGCTGATGAACATGATTGAAAAGTTCGCACGCAACTAGATCAAACTGTGTACAGACAACCAAACGGAAACGGATTAATTTTGTATACTGTATCCAATGGCTACCAAAGCTAAAACTATTACCCGTGCTGCAGCGGTCAAAAAACGCAAACCCAAAACGGCGCCCAAAAAAGCGGTAGTTAAAAAACTTTCTAAAAAACCCGTCACTCGCAAAAAAACCACCACAGCCAAAACCAAACAACCAACGAAGCTACCAGCAAAAAAACCCGCAAGTGCTAAAAAACCCGCCAAAAAAGTACTCCCAAAAGCCGCAGCAACTACAGGCAAAGTAGTTACCAAAAAAGTCGTAAGAATAACTACGCCCAAAACCACTACAAATAAGCGTGCGTCGTGGTCAGCAGCGCAACCAGTGGTTGTTCTGCCAGATCGTCTCAGTATACGAGTACGTGAAAAGGCGTTGGTATTAGCTGATGCTTTTGAAAAAGATTTTTATGTTCCAGGATTTACCCTAGCCAAGTTCGGAGGGTTTGGCTTTATGTTAATCGGGTCGTTTGCAATCTACGGTCAGTTGTATACCCAGGACAGTGCACTATTGTGTGATACTACAGAATGTATTGCTGGCCAACAGGCGAGTGTCGTTGGAGTTGCTTTGCTAGGCTCAGAATCAGTAGCCAAACCAAGTACTTTTTCAGTTCTAACCAAAATTCCAGCCGTGTTGACTAGACCGCTGGATATCGTGTTTGATGTTTCTCATGCCACGTCTGTCTCTGGCGTCTTGCGATTTACTAATGAACAAGGAAAACAAGAACAAACTGTCCAAGCTACAAAGCTTGGTAACAACAAATACGAGTTATTTATTGACCCAACAGATCTAGTCGAGGCTCAGTATGAGCTGGTGTTGCGTGTGACTAGCAATGGTGCAACCAGCGAGACGCACTACGTGGTTGGTGCTTTTACGGTACAAACATCAGCTAGTGAATCAGCCAGCACTACAGCTGCAGTATTCAATGCACAAAATCGAGCAGACGCCGAACTAATCAGTACCATCAGACCAGTAGTCTCAGGAGTAGCAACTATTACACTCGAGAATTATGCCAAGTATACCCAGATCAATTTTTTCTTACGGCAACTACAAGGTCTTAATTCTCAGCCGATTGGATCGATGCTTGTTGGTGCAGCGACGTACCGTTTTGATTCAACCAAATTCCCAAATGGAGTGTACGAGCTGTTTGCGGACGCTGCGCAAGGTGATCAGACTACGCTGACCCAACCGCAGCAATTTGAGATCAATAATCCAACTCAATTTTCACAAGACATAGAGCAATTAGGTCTACCAGAACGAGAATTTGCTGCCGTTCGAAGTGTGTTGACACTAGCCCCGGTTGGAGAGTTGGCGATAGAAACCGCCACCAGCTCAATTGAAACTCCTACCCTGCAACAGGTAATTTTGACGCGACTAGCGGATGACGCTGACGAACTAGAGAGGTATCTGATCACGTATGCAGTAGCAATTCAAGCAGCTGATCCAGCCATGATCACCAGAGCTACAGCCGAGATCACCAAGTATCAAGAGCAATTAGCTCAAGATCTACTCAGTGATTCACAGTCAAGATTTACCGCTCGACTCATCGATGACGCTATCGAGCAACAACTAGCTACACTCAAACAAAAAGTTGTGGTTTTCGAGTCATTACGCACCGAGCGGACCGAGGCTGATTCTAGTATCGATACCGATAGTGATGGAATCTCAGACATTGACGAATTGATGTTGTACCAGACTGACCCGATGCGAGCTGATACCGATAATGATGGCTTTACAGACGGAGCGGAAATACTAACTGGCAATAATCCAACCAGTGCGGCTATAGAATCGGCAATCAACTATCAGTCACCAAAAACTACCGTTGGACTACGATCTAACAAGTTACAAGTTGTGTCCGTGGTACCACAAGTGCAACCACAGCTTGCTGATGACACTACAGCTGTGTACGCCACAATACGTGGAGTAGGGCTACCTAATAGTTTTGTGACTATGTATTTGTTTAGCACACCGTCAATAGCTACAGTGCGTACAGATGCCCAAGGATCATTCGAACACACTTTTTCTACTAACTTAGCTGATGGTGAACACCACGTGTATGTTGCGCTGGTAGATAACGCCGGGTCGATCGTAACTCAAAGTCATGAGTATACATTTAAAAAAGACGATCAAGAGTTTATCATTACTGGGACACCGATTGAGCCACCAGTCGCTGGAGCAACCTCAGATACTACTTCGGTGGCGATAGATCGTATCTTGCTCGCGGTAGCAGTGTTTGCTCTGGGCATGTTACTGGTGTTTCTTGGTTCACGGTTACGTTTCAATAAACCAGCGTCAGTTAACTCAAATTTAAATCAAGCATGAGCACTCAATCTTCAAGTACGCTGACCTCAGGGTTGCAAGCAATCAAACACCACAGCAAGGCTATTTTATTAGTTTGTTTACTGCTACTGTTTCCTCTGCTGTTTATTGTCGGAATAGAGCAGCTGTTTTCGGTTACGGCACCAACGTCTCTTACAATTGGATCAAGTGATACTCAGTCGATCACTGCAAATGAGCTGGATTCACTATTAGCAAAACGTAAGCAAGACGCTTATTTGTATCTGACGCTTATTTTTGGATTTCTAATCGCCTTGGCTTACTGGGTAAATAACCAAAAAAACTGGCAACATAAATACTTCCAGCAACAGAGAGTCACCGCACAACGCGACCTATTTTCAGACACTATTGTGCATGAATTCCGGGCCCCTCTGACAGCTATCAAAGGATACGCTTCATTTTTACAAGAATCACAAACCCTGTCGTCGGAGGAGAAACGCTACATACATACAATTAGCTCAGCCACAGAACGACTGATCTCAACCCTCAATGATTTTGCGGAAATCACTAAAATTCAATCTACACCTTCATCTCTAGACATAAGCCGTTTTGATGTGCGAGATATGCTAGCCCAAACAGTACAGACAATCACTGAGCAAGCTCGTCACGCTGGATCTGAGTTGATTTATACTCGACCCATTGCGGTTCAGACTATTAGTTCAGATCAGTCATTGTGTTTGCGTATCTGCACTATCATCATCAGGCATTATTCAGGTCAAGTCGCAGATGACACCTTAGTAATCAGTAGCGAAGCCACGCGGGCGGGTATTTTGATTACCATTGATGCGCCCGCTGTGCTACCAGAGCATACAAACAAACTAAGACACCTATACTTTACTCAATTAATGAATATGGCACGAGGTAAGTTCGAAGCAACAGCTCTGGGTCAGTCTGGTACACGTGTCACGCTTCTATTCCCTTCACTCTAAGTCGACATCTAGCCAGCGGTCATAATCACGCGTATACTTAGACCTTTATGGCAAAACAACCCAAAAAGACCACTACCAATTGGAATGATGATTTGGCACCAGACCAGAAAATCGTTGTCAAAGGCGCGCGCACTCACAACCTGAAAAACATAAACGTCGAAATGCCGCGTGGCAAGATGATCGCTATTACTGGCCCGTCAGGGTCGGGTAAGTCATCGCTAGCGTTTGACACTATTTTTGCTGAGGGTCAACGCCGCTACGTCGAATCACTCTCACCGTACGCTCGCCAGTTTTTAAATAAAATGCAAAAGCCAGACGTCGACGAGATCAGCGGTCTCTCGCCAGCGATTTCAATTGACCAAAAGTCAGCCAGTCGCAACCCGCGCTCAACGGTGGCTACTATCACTGAGATCTACGACTACTTGCGTATTGTCTACGCGCGCATCGGGCAGCCGTATTGTTTGAACGTGGACGTACCAATTCAGAAACTCTCCCAAGATGAGATCCTCGGCATTGTGCTGAAATCAATCGAAGACAACGAAGTAAAAGACGCCCAGAAAAAAGAACGAGTCATGGGTATCGAGGTCAGCAAGGGTCGCGTGTCGGTGTTCTCGCCACTAGTGGTTGGCCGCAAGGGTGAGTACTATCAACTACTGTACGACTTGCTCGGCAAAGGCTACGAAACCGTCAAAATCGACGGCCAGATTAAACAGCTCCGTGAGAAAATTGTCCTGACCAAAACCAAGCGTCACGACATCGACGTCTTGGTAGATGAGATTTACGTCAGCGAGTTTACCGATGACCCCAAGGGTTCCCGCGAACGCCTTAGCGAAGCGGTCGAACTAGCGCTCGCCGAATCAAACGGCCTAGTCAAGATCGAATCACCCGATGGTTCCAACCGTACACTGTCAGCCAAATTCATCTGCCCAGTTGACGGATCAAGTTTCCCTGAGGTCGAACCACGATTGTTTTCATTCAACTCGCCCTATGGTGCGTGTCCTGAGTGTAACGGCCTGGGCACCGTCGGTATTTTCCAAAGTGATGAATGTCAGAGCTGTAAGGGTGCGCGCCTGCGCCCTGAAGCCCTGCGGGTGTATCTCGGTGGTGATGGCAAAAAGAATCTAGGAACCAGTATCGTCGGCTTTACCAGTATGACTGTCAAAGAAGCGGTGGCGTTCTTGGGTGACTTGAAGTTATCTAAAACTCAAACGGAGATTGCTTGGCCAGCCCTGCGCGAGGTCATCGAACGGCTCGACTTTATGATGGACGTCGGTATCGAATACCTGACACTCGACCGCCGAGCCAACACACTCTCGGGTGGAGAAGCGCAGCGCATCCGGCTGGCATCTCAGTTGGGCTCAGGCTTGGTCGGTGCGCTGTATGTGCTGGACGAGCCGACCATCGGTCTGCACCAGCGGGACAACGACAAGCTGATCAAAACTCTGCAAGAGTTGCGCGACTTAGGTAACACCATCATCGTGGTTGAACACGACGAAGACACCATCTACGCCGCCGACTATTTGATCGAGATTGGCCCCGAGGCTGGAGTACGTGGTGGGGAAGTCATCGTCGCGGATTACCTGCAGCCACTGCTCGATGCCAAAACCAACGAGTCAGGCTCAGTCACGCTTGGTTACCTGCGTAAGGAGCTCAAAATCGCCATTCCTGAGCGGCGTACGTCTGAGAAAGGTTCAATCAAAATCAAGGGCGGAAAGGCCTTCAACATCAAAAACCTCAATGTCGACATCCCGCTCGGGAAGCTGATCTGCGTAACTGGGGTGTCTGGCTCGGGCAAGTCGACATTCATGTACGAGATCCTGCACCGCAACCTGAAAGCCAGGCTCGACAAGAAGTCTCGCACTGCCAAGATTTATAATTGTAAGGAAATCACCGGCACCGAATACCTCGGGCGAGAAGTACTGATCGACCAGTCACCGATTGG
>Ga0136587_1000012_pt1 | contig 51545 bp, 42 predicted proteins | sample AntRauMFilla1563_FD_101386 | JGI IMG/M metagenome (GOLD analysis project Ga0136587, IMG submission 101386) | Saline lake microbial communities from Rauer Islands, Antarctica - Metagenome Filla 1 #563 | ecosystem: Environmental > Aquatic > Non-marine Saline and Alkaline > Saline | place... | reverse complement strand
AGGATCTTTGAGACTTTGTTTAGCAAATTCTGATTGTGGATTTACCAAAGTGTTTCCAAAATTAGAGGTTGCTTTTCCCTGACGTTCTAGGAACTAACTTTAAATTTGATATTAGTACATTGGGTGTCCACCCATGGATTTTAATCAAGTCTATATAAGCTAGTCGAGTTTTTGCGTCTTTTACTTTGCTGAGTATTACCAAATTATGGCCCCATGGAATTTGTCCAACAGCTTGTTGGACATCTGGGTCTGATGAAAATGTAGGCCATTGTTCAGCAAATGAGCGCATGTAGAGTAAGTTAAAGCGAGAAAATCCTTTTAACTCTTGGAATGCCAGCTTTAAATCTTGAGATAGCTGTTCAATAACCTTAGTGCCCCAGCCTTGAGCTTTTTGTCGGTTTAAAATATCGTAGCCTATAAACATTGAATCCCTTGGGGGTTATTAGCCATAAGTATTAATTGCTGTAGAGCCTTAAGTAAAGTCGCAAGGGTTTCAAGTTTTTGTTTAAGCTCACCAAAGTCTTTGCCTAAATACTACAATCTCAAAAATTATAATATTGATCACCTAAATTGGATTTATATAAGAAATTTCTTTCTAGTGAGTTACTGCAATGTTTTGTGGAAAACTTACAAACAGAGCATTAATTAAGACTAAACACTATGCAAAGTCATATTACTGATCTGATAAAGCTGTAATAAGGCTAGTTTTGATCAAAGCGTCACAACTTATTATACACTATGACTATTATACTGAGAAAAAATAGGTGTTGGAGGGAAAAAAAGAGGGGCAAGCGACCTGCATCGCACCGCTACAACCTCTTACCGCTGCTGCCTTCCGGCTCTGACGGAGTTCAGAGGGAGCTGGTCGTACAGGACTTGCCCCAAACTCAAAATATCTTTAATTCTTAACCGTTGGACTGTTTATCCACGTACTTGTTGTACATTGATGAGATAAACAATACAACGAGAAGCTTGTGGAGCTTAGGGGATTCGAACCCCTGACCTCTTCGCTGCCAGCGAAGCGCTCTAGCCAACTGAGCTAAAGCCCCAAACAGGCCAAGACTCTTAAAATACGAAGCTTAACTAACCAATAGCAATAATAAATTCATATAAACGAAAATAAGTGCCATTATTTGAATTAGCCATGTTATTAATAGATAGGTATTTGTAGAAGCGTTTTTTACTCGTTATTTTATTTAAGATATTATATCTAGCACAAACAACTCTAATTTTACGTTTCAACGGAGAACTGTCCTGATGAAAAGGAATTTTGCCAATCTAATGATTGCTCTTGTACTTGGCGGAAGCCTTGTACTTACCGGATGTAAATCTGGTACAAAAGAAGTTTTACCACCAGCTGACACAGATGGTGATGGTTTAACCGATAACATCGAAATGCAAATTGGTACTGATATCAATAAAGCAGATACCGATGAAGACGGCTTAAGCGATTTTGCAGAGTACGACAACTACAAAACTGACCCACTAAAAGCTGACACTGATGGTGACGGCCTTAATGACGGCGACGAAGTTAATAGCTACAACACTGATCCATTAAAAGCTGATACTGACGGTGATGGCCTTAACGATGGTGACGAAGTTAACAAACATCGTACTGATCCATTAAAAGTTGACACGGATAATGACGGTCTTAGCGACTTCGACGAAGTCAATAAATACAACACCAACCCTACGCTTAGCGATAGTGATGGTGATGGTTTCTCTGACGGCCAAGAAGTTGAAATGGGTACTAACCCAAATGACAACAGCGATCCTGTCTATGTTCGTGAGCTCGATACGGTAAACTTTGATTTCGATAAATCAAGAATTACTGACATGGACGCTCAAAAACTTGCAGACAACGTAGAAATGCTTTTAAGCGCTACTAACTTCAAAGTTAAAGTTAACGCTTATACTGATCACGTTGGTACTGACCAATACAACTTACGCTTGAGCCAACGTCGTGCTTCTGCGGTTTCTAAATTCTACCAAGACAATGGTATTACTGAAGATCGTATCATGGCAAATGGTTTAGGTAAAGCACCGGTTCCTTGCGCAACTACTGATGCAAATGGAAAAGGTTGCCGTGATAACCGTCGTGCAGATTCTGTACCGGTTAATCCGTACAAATACAATCCAGGAAACTAAGCTTTTTGGAATAATTTATTCCAATCATCTTAAATCCTAAGATTTTAAAAAAGCTCAGTGTTTTAATTAATACTGGGCTTTTTTTATGCCATCCCGCATTCACGAAAGCTTTCGGGACTTCAGCGGATTGACTGCTAGGGATCCAATAATATTATGGTTATTACTTATTTGCTGCGCTCCTACGTGAGAATCTAATAGCTTAGTTGAAGGGCTAAATTACTTTCTTGGATTCCCTGTATCTGCTGGGCTCGGATTGGGGAATGACCCCTCCAACCAAATCATAGAAAAAACCTTGGCTGCTTGCTTCGAAAATGGCGCTTTGGTAAGTATGTAAGCCATAAAACGCTTAACGCCATACCAACCCGAACGACCCATCCAGGTATTGCGCAGACTTTGCTTAATCACCAACTTTCCAATTTTTATACAGCTTTTCTCATAATTAGACAATTTCTCAGCTAAATTTTCAGTACGGAAAAATAAATTTCCCTTAGTATCTTTCTCTAGACTTTCCGCTAAGTTTTTGGCCAGTAATTTACATCCCAGCCAACCTAAATTCATGCCTTGTCCACCAATTGGACTCACAACCTGCGCCGCATCTCCAACCAGCGCTACCCTATTTTTGAAAACTACTTTATCTGTTTGGGCAACAAAAGGCTGGAAACGGCTGAAATAACTCGCCTTATTTGGGATTTTAAACGCGGTTCTTCTTCCTACTTCATTGACAATACTTTGAGCTAAATTCTCTTTCGGCTCTTTTTCGTAATGAACAACCCATCTTCTTTTGCTATCAGGAAGTGGAAAACTCTCAACAATGCCAGAAGGATGTAAATATAAGCGAACCTTTCTATCGGCTTTTTCTACGAACTGCTCCTGAATTTCTAAATCCTCAAAATCAGCCATAGCATAAAAATCTGGCAATGCTTGTCGCTTCCAATGGCTTCCAATAAGTTCACGAACTGTAGATTTATTGCCATCTGCACCAATCATAAAGTCTACCACTTCTTTGCGGTCTTCTAACCTTTCAACCGATTTGGTAATAAAGTGCAAAGCTATTTTACTTTTTCCCTCTACTTTAACCAGCTTCAAATGATCTAGCTGTAAGCCTTTTTTAATGGGTATTGCTCTTTCTAAACAGGCTTCTTCCAATAGCTTTTCTGTAGCCGATTGAACAAGAGTCAAAACCATCGGATATGGATGTTTTAACTCACCAAAGGCAAGCTCGCCAATCAGACGACTCTTCCCAAAAACTTCACCAGACTTTACTATCTGCGCTTTTGCTAAAAGCCTTTCTGCTAAACCTAATTCTTGAAATAAAGAAATAGATGGCGCATGAATTCCTACCGAACGAGAACTTGCTAACCTATCTATATACTTCTCATAAACCGTGACATTAAAGCCATGTTTTTGCAAGTATAGGGCTTGCATTAACCCTACTGGGCCGGCGCCAATTACCGCAATATGTGGAGCTTTAGCTATCATTTTTACTTAGCTCAGACCGTCCTTTCCCGCATTATTCTTTTTTAAAATGGCGGCTAAACGAAATAAACCGTGCTCTGAAACTTCCCAATTGTTGGGTAATAATCTTGCTAACTCTGCCATGATAAAAGCTCTTTTTATAGAGACTCTGCCGTCTTCCCAAGCAAAACTATTCATGTGTAATGGCCAACCAATAAGGCTGAATAACCACCATGAAGTTTTTGAGCGTTTTAAGTCATTCCAAAGTACTAAGCCATCGTTCAGTCGCTCGCATTCATTTGCAAGTTCAGTTAATTCATTATCACGTAGGTGATGAATTACGTGATTGGTAATGATAAGGTCAAAAGTTTCTCCCAGGAATTGATGAGTAAAGTGCTGACGAAAACGAAAATGGCTCGGAAAAGTAGCAAAGTCATCACGAAACTCAGCAGCATTTCCGTCGGGATCTATGCCTGTTACCATAGTTTTGAAGCCGGCTTTTCGCAAGCGACTATCAAGGAATTTTGCCACATCGCCGCCGCCGCAACCAATATCTAACAATCGAATGCAGTTATATGTAGGCGGATTTTCCCTGAAATAGGGGATTATCAGCTGTTTTAGTAAGTAAGCCCAGTTCCCAAGCACGGGATTCATCCAACGAAAATGCCTATATGTCGCAAACAGCCTAGATTTATCACAATCCGAGGCATCCATTAATTCAGATAACTCTGCTTGTCGTACGGGAAAACTCATAAAATAATTGAACCGGCTAAATCGGTGGTACTAACTTTTTTGAAGAAGGGCACTTTCTACGGTTAGCCCAGGCCCAAAGCCCATAGCTAAGGTTTGCTGGCCTTTTTTAAGAACCTGTTGAATGTCTTCTAGCACAAAAAATATGGTGGCGCTGCTCATATTACCGTATTCCTGAAGTACTTTTCTTGAATAGGCTAAAGACTCTTTACTTTCGCCAAAAACTTCTTGAATACGATCTACAATGGCCTTGCCACCAGGGTGCAGCGCTAAAATATCGTAGGTAGGTTTGCCATCTGGGAAGGCCGCTTCGATAACAGACTCTGCATGTTTTTCCAATAATTTGGGAACATAGGTAGAGAGTTTCATGTCGAAGCCTAAGTCGCCGATAGTCCAAGCCATGTCGGCTTCCCCTTCCCCAATTAAAGTGCTGTGGCTTTGTTTCCATTCTAGTGCGTCTGCATGAATAGCCTCCGTGGTGCAAATACTTCCAGCTAAGCCATCGGCAAAGAGCGCGCCAGAAAGCAGTTGATCAGGTCCATCAGAGAACTGTAAGTGAATGGTGCATAATTCAATACAAACTACAAGCACGTTTGCATTAGGGTCTTTTGCCAAAAATGCTTCCGCCATTCTTAAGGCAGGAAAAGCCGCATAACAACCCATAAACCCTAAATGATATCGCTGAGTGTCGGGTTTCATCCCCAATTTAGTTACAATATCAAAATCAGGGCCTGGTGCATAAAAACCGGTACAAGAAACCGTAATTACATGAGTAATATCTTGAGCTTCAAGCCTGTTTTGGACCAAAATATCTTTTACCAATGCTACTGCTAAAGTGGCTGTATGCTCTTTATACACCTCGTTTCTACGAGCTGTAGCTGGTACTTTTTTAAGATGCATATTTTCATCAAAAAATAGCCTATCTCCCTCAAAACCTTCTTTTAAATCGCCTATGACGCTATATCTAGATTGTATAGCAGAGCTTCGATAAATCATATCTACAATACGCGCATCTCGCTCAGATAGCTGAATATTAGCTTTCATTAATTGCCGTATATCATCTTGATTGTACTTATGAGGCGGGTTTTGGTGAGCAATTTTATTGATAAACATGGGAATGTTGCTAGGGGTTTGGGTAGCACGTTTGGCTAACAGCAGCTAATATGAAACACGTACGTAAAGCTACCATTTTATAAACTATATAGCTTTTTTAAACGTTGGTTTTCTGTAATTATCATTTGAGTACAAGATAAGTAATGCAGTTATTTGACGCGGCGGCGCAAAACCACGGAGAAGGGGTCTTTCCCAAGACGAAGTCGAAGGGAATTCAGTTATTTGACACGGAGGCGCAGAGACACGGAGAAGGGGTCTTTCCCAAGGCGAGCAGAATTTATACATCTACTTAATCAGCGTAATTTTTTGGGTTGAAACATGAGAGCCCATAACAGCGCGAACCAAATAAACACCTGTAGACATATTGGTGGCATCAAAGCGCAGACTGTATTGGCCCGTGGTGTAACGCTGATTCGTTAAGTTGGCTACTAATTGACCCGTCATATTAAATACGTCTACGCTTACCATGGCCGCCTCTGGCAATTCAAAAGAAATGGTGGTAACTGGGTTAAACGGATTTGGATAGGATGGGTTCAGTACAAAATTGGTAATTAAGGGTTCATGCACTTCCTTTGCAAAACTGTCATTAGTAGTAGTAGCGCTTTGACCTTTAGTTAGCTGCTGTTGTGAATCAATATGTCCACGCATAAAAGTCCAATCATCTGAGGGTACAGTTGGTTGGTTAGCGCCTTTATCTGTAGTATCGGTAGCAGTTTTTTTAGCTGCAAAATACCTTGCTTCTTCTTTACCTGCTAATGCTTCCATTTGATCTACAATAGCCAATGCTTGGTCAAAATCTTCTAAGCGTAGATAAATGTCTAACTTAATGCCTAAGTATGAAAGCGTATTTATGGTAGAGTTTGCTTTTCGTGATTGATAAGAAATACTAGACAACGCCTTAGCTACTTGGTTATCTAACAGCAGCAGTTTGAAGTACAGTTGAGAAGCTACTATTTTTTGTTTTTCCGTAACAGAGAGGCATCTTTTTCAGGGTCATCAAAATAGTTTTTATCTGCATTGTTTATGTGCTGAGCCATCAAATCAACCCAATATTGATCAGCTGATGAATCATAGATTTTTTCGATAAGCTGTTTAACGCCAAATACCTTTGGGCTAAACGCATTCTGATAAGCTCCTATGTTCTGATTATCAAAACCTCGCAGAGATAATGCAGGTCGTGGAATAGAATACATATCGTAAGCATACCTATTGGTTTTGTCTGCTAGTGGGTAAGTCCCAGCTTTGGCTGTATACATTACCAGTAGCTATAAATAATGCATATAGAATGAGTAGTAATTTTTTCATGATACTTATTGATTTAGTAGTAAAGTGATTTCAAATCGTGCGCTTGCTCTTACTAAACTCCCATCTGGCTCATCAACAAAGATCACTCTTGTTATCGTAGATACTTCTCTATTGAGTTGGGGCATTCGGTCTTCAATTTCTGAACTATCCCAGTAAACAATAGCTGTATCTACTCGCCCTCCTAGTCTGATAGGGTGGACATACTCACTCTCTATATTCCATGGAACCCAATCAAATACCCAGCGTTCTGGGCTGGTAGTATCGTCCAATACAAAGTTCAGCTTTATAAGCGCTCCTACATTGGCCGTATCTGGCGTTACGATGATTTCTTTAATTTGTGTTATTTCACGGTCAGGTGGTGGCTCAGAAGTATCCGCCCAGGGTTCACAGCTGCTGAGACTTGAGATGCAAATGAGTAAAATGACGTATGCTGTTTTCATTATAAAAGCATACTTATTGATGAAGGTTTAAGATAAAATATTCTTAATTAGTGATAGTGCAAATAGCGATGGCCTACATCTCGATTCTATTTGACTGCGTCAAATCACTCGATGAACGGTTTGGTATTTTTTACAAATTAATTTTAGGGTGGGTGAGTAATAATTAATAATTAATAGTTGTGACTTTGACTTTCCCTAAATAGCAATAATTACTTGGCTTTTACGGCTGCTAACAGATTCAGTAGGTCTAATGATCTGAGCATACTCATGCCGCATAACTACACAACTTATAAAGATGGCCAACCGCATTCAAGCATTATCAAAGACTCTGCTACTCGCTTAAAAAAGCTAGTTGTCCCATCAATACTAAGTTGTATTCCATAATCCGATGGAAAAACGTAAATTGCAGTATATTTTTAATCATACTTATAAACAAGATAATATGTCTTCTATTTCTCTGACGTTAAATACCAATAAAGGAGCTATCAAGCTCAATCTATTTGCAGACCATTGCCCAGTTACGGTTAGTAATTTTGTGTTTCTAGCTAAACGCGGCTACTACGATGGCTTAAAATTCCACCGTGTTATTGCTAATTTCATGGTTCAGGGTGGTTGCCCGCTAGGTACAGGAACTGGTGATCCAGGTTATCGATTTGAAGATGAATTCAGCCCAGATTTATTGCATGATGAGCCAGGTGTACTATCTATGGCTAATGCAGGCCCAGGCACAAATGGAAGTCAGTTTTTTATAACTCACACGCCTACTGATTGGTTAAACGGCAAGCATACCGTTTTTGGGAAAGTACAAACGGATGAAGATATGGACGTTGTTAATGCCATTCGTCAGGGTGACGTGATAGACAAAGTAGAGCTAGAAGGCGATGTAGATACTTTGCTAGAAGCCAACAAAGACCGCATTGCAAAGTGGGAAGCTGCGCTAAAGCACTAATCAAACCTGTCTTATTCTAGCTAGTTAATCCGTTTTATTCATTTTCTTACTACCTAACCTTCATTTTACCATTACCGCTATGCAATCAAGATTAGACAGCAAATTTCGTTTTGAAGCTACGCTAAAAATGTGCGTCATATTAATAATACTGTGCTGTATAAAGCTTCCATCGTTATTTGCTCAGTTACAAAATCCAGAAAAGTTTTTGGGCCATAAAATAGGAGATGCTTTTTCTTACCATCATGAATTGATGGGTTACGCAAAGCACGTAGCGGAAAATTCTCCGAGAGCGGTTTTCAAAAACTACGGTGCTTCTTATGAAGGCCGCGAAATGGGAATCTTGATTTTTGCTAGTGAAAAAAATCAGCAACGTCTAGAAGAAGTACGTCTAAACAACCTGAAAATTACGGGTTTAGCTGATGGTAATGCCCAGCTTACCGACGCACCAGCCATTGTTTGGCTAAGTTATAATGTGCATGGAAATGAAGCTAGTTGCTCTGAAGCGGCCATGTTGGCTATGCAGGCTTTAGCTGATAGCAACAACCCAGAAACTACCAAATGGCTAGAAAATACGGTGGTAATCATTGATCCGGCTTTAAATCCAGATGGACGTGAGCGCTACGTATTTAATTACAATCAACTGCTTGGTCGTTTCCCGAATGCAGACCCATCTTCTAGAGAGCATAGATCTAACTGGCCAAGTGGGCGTACTAACCACTACTATTTTGATTTGAATAGAGATTGGGCGTGGCAAACTCAGGTTGAAAGCCAGCAGCGCGCGGTTATTTATCAAGAGTGGATGCCACACGTTCATGCAGATTATCATGAAATGGGCTACAACTCGCCTTATTATTTTGCACCAGCAGCAGAGCCTTTCCACATGGCCATAACCGAGTGGCAGAAAGAATTTCAGACCACCATTGGTAAAAATCACGCTCGCCATTTCGATAAAGAAGGTTGGTTGTATTATACAGGACAAGTTTTCGATTTATTCTACCCAAGTTATGGCGATACGTGGCCTACTTTTAACGGCGCAATTGGCATGACTTATGAGCAAGGCGGTATTGGTGCTGGGCTAAAAGTGGTAACTATGATTGGCGATACGCTTACACTTAATGCACGTACGGCACATCACCTAACTACGTCTTTATCAACCATTGAAGCTACTTCAGATAATGCGGCAAAAGTTGTAAATGAGTTTGTAAGCTATTTCGATAAATCACAGGCTGCAGAAGGTTTTGCCTACAAAGCCTACGGTATAAAAGCAGCCAATAATCCGGATAACACGAAGCGTTTACTAAGCTATTTAGATAAACAAAAGATTAGGTATTCTTCCCCAAAAACGGCTAGAAAACTAGATGGCTATAATTTTAAAAGTGGGAGGTCAGAAAAGGTTGAGGTAGAAAATTCGGATATAATTATTCCGGTAAATCAGCCAAAAGGAATCTTAGTTAGTGTATTATTTGAGCCAGACGCGGTCTTAACCGATTCGCTTACCTATGACATTACTGCTTGGCAATCACATTATATGTATGGCTTAGATGGCTACGCGCTAAAAAACGCAGTAGATTTAGTAGAAGAAGCTGCTTTTGAGCAACAGCTAAAAAAACTGCATAAAGAGCCTATTAAAACCCAGCAACAAGTTTATGCATACGTGAGTAATTGGGCTAGCTTAGAAGATGCCAAATTCTTAAGTGAGCTTCTGCAACACGATATTAAAGTGAAGTATGCAGACATGCCATTTACGCTAAAAGGCCAAAAATTTAAAGAAGGTGCTATAATTGTTACTAAGGCAGATAATGAAAAAATGCCAAATTTTGGGAAAGTTTACGAAAGGCTAGCCCAAAAATACGAGCGTTTTTATTTAGCCTCTGAAACAGGTTTCACAGAAGAAGGTGCAGATTTAGGATCAAATAATGTGCATTATATGTCAAAGAAAAAAGTATTGTTGCTAGCTGACAATGATATTTCGCAGTATAATTTGGGAGAAATCTGGCATTTCTTTGATCAAGAGATTGGCTATCCGGCCACTATTGCAGAAGCTTCGCGTTTAGGAAGGTTAAATTTAGCTAATTATGATGTGTTGATTTTAGCAGAAGGCTATTACCGAGATTTATTAGATGGTAAATTAGATCGCATCAAAACTTGGGTTAAAGATGGTGGAACGCTAATTGCGCTAGGTTCGGCCAATAATTTCTTAGCGGGAAAAGAAGGTTTTGACTTGATGCGCAAAATGGAAGCTGATGACGTTGATAAAGAAAAAGCCGAAAATATGGACTATGATACGTTTGCTGAGCGCGAACGCCAGGCTATTTCAAATGTGATTAACGGCGCTATTTATCCGGTTACTTTAGATAATACCCACCCACTAGGGTATGGCTTAGACAAGCAATACTTCACCTTGAAGTTAGAGAATGACCATTATGCGGCATCAGATAATTTGTGGAATGTAGGCGTTATACATGAGCAAGAGCAACGCTCGGGTTTCAGCGGAGCTAAAGGCAAAAAAGGTATAGACCAAAGCCTATCGTTTGCAGTGCAAGACATGGGTTCGGGTAAAGTTGTGTACTTAATTGACAATGTACTCTACCGAGCATTCTGGATTAATGGAAAGCTGTTGGTAGCCAACGCAGTCTTCTTTGACTGAGGGCTGTAGGACGATTTAGCAAATAAATAGGCATAAAAAAAGCCCTTCAAAACTAAATGAAGGGCTTTTTAAGATCGAATCCAAAAAGAAAAAATTAGTCTCTGTAGAAATAGATTTTCTTGTTAGCGGCATCTTTACCACTACGGATTTTAATGCCTTTTTCTTGATTGTACTGGTAAATTGCGGTTCTTATAGAGTTAATTTCTTTCTCTTCAATATAAGTTACCTCAATTGCATCTCCACCAGGAGCTAATGTATCAAGTGCATCTATCAGTGGACGTAACTTAGAAGAACGTCTTTTTGATTTCTTTACTTGGTCTCTGCTTACGGTTTTTACTTTCATAATCATATTAATTATTTGTTTACCTCGATTAATTATAAGTATAATATCTTTTTATCTAAAAAAAAAGATATATAAGTGATTTTTTTTAATAGGGTAACGCTAAAAAGTTTTTACAAAAATTTGCTTTAATACTAATGAACAACTGTAGGCGGACACCGCTTATTGTAAACAACAAAAGTTCATATCATACTTATTCAGCTGTCTAATTTATGTTGCCACTAATTGACTATGCCTATATAAAGCAAGCAAATTAACTTGCAGTGTGCTAACTTTGCAAATAAATTCTCTCTTTATAAAGGCTCCATTTTTAATGGTACATACTTTCAAAACTGTTTTTGTGTCTTCCGAAAAAGCACGTGTCAAAAAAGCGCATGTTATTTTTTGGAATTGCTTATTAATTATGGGCTTAACTGTTGTGCTGCAAGCACAAAACACCAAGCCAGTTCCCACACAAAATCTACTTCCAGATATAAATCCACAGGATATTGAGATACGAGGCGTATTTAAGGCTTCTTTCCCAGGCATAAGAAGGCAGCCTATTTTAGGTTTTAATCCGAAGCCGAGAGTGTATAGAATAGACCCAAATCGCTTGCCTTTTATGGAAGACGATAGAGCCGCGGCAGTGCAACTTCCCGTACAAGCATTAAGTCAATCGGTTAGGCAACCATCTTTGCCACCAAGAAGTGAAAACAGGCAAAATGGCTATGCCAAATTGGGTGGGGCAAATTTTTTAACGGGTTTTACTGAAGCAGCCTATAGATCACAGCTCTCAAAAAAGACGGAATTAGATTTATTTGGGTACTTCTTAGCCACAGATGGTCACCTTGCAGAGCCAATCAGATCTGATTTCAATCAAAAAGATTTTCAACTAAGCTTGGGGCATAATTTATCTACTGCCAGAAAATTGCGCTTTGTAGCAAACTATAATGGTGGCTATAATTATCAGCCTATTTCTTCGTTATTTAATAGTCAGGCAAGAAAAGATGTTCACAACTACTCAGTTTCCCTGAACCATCAAGCAATATTTAATCCAGTTAGTCATTCAAATGTAGCGTTGGCGTTTAACCAATTAGATGTATCGCTTGGCAATGAGCTGGCTAGTAGAAGCGTAATAGAAAATGCTCTTGACTTTAATTTTACCCTGGCAAAAGCTGCTAATACACCCGAGCAAACGTACGGCTTAAAAGTTGGGGCGCAATTAGCTAGCTATGATGGCGTCTTTTCTTCTGATGCGCTAAACCATAATTGGATGAACCTACGTGCCCAACTTAGCAGCAAAAAGCGTTTAAACGATCAATCTACTTTACTGATTGAAGCTGGTGCGGTCTATTTCCAAGATTATTTGACAGATAATGGCATCTTGCCTGTTTTGGGATTATCGGTTAAACGCACCTTGTCAGACGGCTTTAGTATTGCGCTGCGCACAAAGTTTGATGTGGAAACTACCTCATTACGTGAGCTACAGCGGCAGAACCCTTTTATGGGTTATGAGCTCAACCTTCCCAATACCAAACATTTTGAGACGGGCATAGAATTACGACTTCAGCCTGCTTCTGCCACACAAATTACGGCTGACTTTAATTATAATGTATATCGTGATTTCGCTTTTTTCACCTCTGAAGTTGATCCAGCCACACAATTAAATAGCTTTGGGAATACGGTTGAAGACGAAGCGCAAATCCCAGAATTGTCGCTGCAAGTGAAGCAATATGCTTTTGGGCAACGAATGGCTATAACCGCACATTATCTAATACGCCAGCCAGAACTTGGCGACAATGGCAATAATGAGTTGAGTAGAATTCCTGCGAATATTGCGCAAACAGAAGCATGGGCAGAGTTGTCTTACCAATGGCTGCAGAAAGTTCAGGTGTGGACCCGGCTTCAGCAGACAGGTGAGCGCTATTCTAGGCTTGTACAAAGTGATGCTGAAAAAGATTTGTATCGTTTAGCTGCCTACACATTACTGCATTTTGGTGCAAACTATCAATTTGCAGAAAAGATGCACGCTGGCATTCAATTATTAAATATATTAGACAAACAATATCAGCATTGGGAAGGTTTTACCGAACGTGGTTTGGAGCTAAGGCTTGAAGTTCGGATGAATTTTTAGCTAAACGTAACCAAATACGCTGTGGCATGGTTTTTGGGCTTCCCTTTTAATCGTTTTAGTAGCACAGAAAGTAATTTCTTTAGATTATATGGTAACAAAAGAGCAACAAATCGCATTCTTAAAGAGTTTTAAAGATTGCTTCCGAGATCGCCTTATGGCAAATGACACCATCCGTTTAAACGGCTTGGGCGAGTTCTCACTATCGCATATTCCCCAAAAAGAAGAAACCAAAGCAGATGGGCAGGTGGTTATGATGCCACCAAGAAACCAGATTATTTTTAAGTCTGAGGCTGATATATGAGGTTCGACAAAGCACAATTTGCTCAACTTATTTCTGATCAAGCAGGCTTAGATAAAAAAACCACTGATCAGCTCTTAGGTGCGTTGTTAAATGAGATTCTTTCGGGAATAGATAAAAACGGAAGTTATACGCTTAAGGGCTTTGGCCAATTTGTACAAACCAGTGATGGGCTAAAATTCAAAGCAGATGAGGTGCTTGCGCTAGAGTTAAATTTTGAATTTGCCGGTTTAGAACCCATTGAAGTAGCGCCAGCTGTTAAATTCCCGTCAACAACTGCCTTATTTGATAAGAAAGAGGTTTTAGAAGAAGATGATGTTGAAGACGAAGATATTTACGATGAAGAAGATATTGAAGCGCCGGCAGGCCTATCTTTGAGCGATCAAGACGTTGCAGATTTAGCGGAAGATGAAGAAAGTGGTGGCTGGGAATATGAAATGGACGAGGAAGTTGCCGCTAAAATTCCTGAAACAGAGGAAGAAAGCGAACCCGAAGTATTTGATTATGCAGCTTTGCCCAAAATGAAACCGGATGCGCGTGCAAAAGAGGCTAATAAAGAAAAAGCCTTCTCTAAATTCAGATCAGACCAAGAAAAAGGGCGCAAGGTTAATTATTTTGGTGTTATTGCAACCATAGTTTTGGCCATTCTTATTGCCTTAGCTTCCTGGTTTGTATTAAAACCTTACTTCGACAATAAATCTTTAGAAGAAAATGCTACGGTTGTTGCGAAAGCTGAAGATCCACAGAATACAGCCAATGAAATGGTAGATTCGCTGAATATTGGGGCGCTACCTACTGCAATTTCTGGCGAAGAACCCATTACCGAGCGTTCTGATAGACTTGAGCAATTGGAAGAAAGCATTAACAGCGATTTAGCTCTTGGCGATATTGAACAGGAAGTGGACGAAAGCCTTTCTGAGCCCGTTGCAAAAAAAACAGCAGCTGAAAAGCCCCAAACGGGTATTCAATTTGGCCTCTACGGTAACGGCGTGGCAAATATTGAGAATTCTACCACCATTGTTGTGCACTCCTTAGGCAATAAGGCAAGCGCAGATAGAGTGGCGAAAGACCTAGCTGCCCAAGATTATAAAACCGTAGTCTTTCTAACTAAAATGTCTGATGGGCAAGAATTCTGGCGTGTGGGAATTGGCCAGTTCCAAAATTTTGAAGCAGCCGCTAAAAGCAGAGAAAAACTAAAAGAGCCATTTAAATCTCGTTCTTTTGTAGCTAAAATCACTTTCTAATAGCTTTTTTGTATATTTGTCGGTTATCATTTCCCGCTTTCTCACTCTCCCAAATAGGCCTTTTTTATGTTATATCTACTACAGACCATGTCTGTTGATTCTATGAATACGTCTGTACAGGCGCTTTCAGATACAGACTCGCTAAATATGCTTGAATTGCTGATGCAAGGCGGTATACTAATGCTGCCACTGTTTATCATGTCGTTATTGGTTATGTACGTTGTGGTAGAGCGTTACGCCGTTCTAGCTAAAGCAACAGCTGGTGTTGAAAGTTTCTTACAGCATATTAGAGCTATGTTAACGGCTAGAGATAAAAATGGAGCCGTTCAGTACTGCGACCAAGTGGATAAGCCCATTGCTAGAATTTTAAAGCAAGGCATTAGAAAATTAGGCAGACCGATTGCCGATATTGAAAGCGCCATTTTAAATGCGGGAAAGAAAGAGATTTTTATCCTAGAAAAACGCATGAATTGGCTAGCAACCATTGCTGGTGTTGCGCCATTAGTCGGTTTTTTGGGAACGGTAACTGGGATGATTGATGCGTTTCGGGAAATTCAGAATCTGCAAGGAAATGCAAATCCAAGCGCTCTAGCTGGCGGTATTTGGGAAGCCTTAATTACCACCGCCGTTGGGTTGGTTGTAGGTATTATTGCTTATGCCTTTTATAATTTCTTGCTAGCCAAAATAAACCGAATGGTACACGAGCTAGAAAATGCTAGTGCAGAGTTTATAGACTTGCTGCAATCGCCAAGTAAAAGTAGCTCTGCAAAAAGCGAATAATTCTTAGAGGGAAATAAGATTATGGAATTCCGTTCAGACAAAGATCGCTTAGAGCCACTTACTGCTTTTAGCCATTCTTCGCTCACTGATATTGTGCTGCTGCTGCTCATATTCTTTTTACTTACGTCTAGCTTTGTGGCTAATCACGGAATTGAAGTAGCTATACCAAAAGCTGAAAGTAGTGTAGAAAGCCAAGCACGGAATATTTCTGTTACCGTTACCAAGCGCGGTGAGTTTTACGTAGACGAAAAGCGTGTTAGCTCAGCTCAATTAGCTGAAGCTATTAGGGTATCACAGGCCAAAAGCTCGCAAAAAACCCTAGTTTTACGGGCAGACAAAGACGCAACGGTTGATAATGCCGTTCGAGTTATGAATATTGCAAAAGCGCTTAACTTAAAAATTGTAATGGCTACTGAACCTGGGTTCAACCCATAATTAGCTCAGAATTTTAACTATACCTTGTTCTTACATATATGCTAAGCAAAGAAAATAGTATCGGAATAATAGCGACAGTAGGTTTTCATCTGCTGTTGCTATTGCTTGCCTATTTTTATGTTTTGCCACAAAGAGAACAGCAAAGAGCAGCATTCATAGAAGTAACTTTGGGCGAGTTTAAAAGTGGTTCTCCCGCAAAGCAAGCTCCTCAAAAGTCGGATAGCAGAAAAGAGCGGGTAAACCCAACAGAGAAACAGATTGAGGAAGAACAGCCCACAAAAGCAGAAACTATTCAGCAAAAACAAGCTAAAGCAGAGGTGAAACCTGCTGATTTGGCTAAGGTAAAGCCTGTGGAATCTGAAGAAGTCATCAAGAAAAATGATGCAGAACAAATTGATCCGACCAGAAAAGCTGCCGATAAGCAAGAAGAGGCCGAAAGCAGTGAAACAAAAGCAGAAAAAACGGATAGCAAGAAAGAAGGCGAGATTATTAGCGGGGCGCCGACGCTAAATGTGGGTAACACCGATGCTAGCCCGGGCAAAGGTAGCGACCAAGAAAAATCTGCGCCTTATGAATTGCAGTGGGAAGGCGATATTCAGCGTTCGGCCTTAGTTCAACAACTTCCCGCATTAACACAAAATTTTAATGCCTTAGTACGCGTGCGATTTGAAGTGCGCCCCGATGGTTCTGTAGGCCGATTAATTCCGCTAAAGAAGAGCGGTAGCCCAGAAGTAGATCAAGAAGTGCAGCGAACAATACGGTCTTGGCGCTTTTCTGCCTTGCCGTCTAATGTGCCACAGCAAGCACAGTGGGGCACTATTACATTCCGTTTTGTTGTAAGATAACTTTGTCTGTTTTTACGGAATAAACCGTAACTTGCAGTCTTGTTTAATTTCATCGCTATGTTCTAGCTTCTTTAAAAGCTAAAATATGTTAAAGAATTTTATTCCTGTATGTTTTTTGGCAGCGTGAAGACGCTCAATAATCCTCCTTATTTATGAAGAATTCAGTTTACATTGCAACGGCAGAATCTAATACTGGTAAGTCGCTAGTATCGCTTGGTATTATGGAGTTATTCCTGCGAAAAACGAGCAAAGTCGGTTATTTCCGCCCAATCGTTAAAGACCCACAGCTTGGCAAGCAAGATCGACACATAGAGCTTATTTGCAGCCATTTTAAGCTAGCACAGCAATATGACGAAAGTTATGCGCTTCTAGCTAGCGAAGCCGCTGAGCTTATTGGCCACGGCAAGCAAGATCAATTGTTAAACCGCATAATCACAGCCTATAAAAAGCTAGAAAGTAAATGCGATTTAATGCTTATCGAAGGCACTGATTTAACCTCGCATTCTTCTGGAATAGAGTTTAACCTCAATACAGATATAGCCCATAATTTGGGTACCCCTATTCTTATAGTGGGAAATGCGAGAAGCAGAAATGCTGAAGAAACTATCAGACGTATTGTTCTTGCAGTGGAGAGTTTTGTAGAGCGCGATTGCCAAGTTATTGGCACTATTGCTAATAGAGTGCCGGCTAATGAATCAAGCAAAATCGTAGACGGCTTGAAACTCGCAATTCGCGATCAAGATATGATGCACTTTGCTTTGCCTGATAACGAAGTGCTGGCAAGTCCAACCCTTTTTGAAATTGCCGAGCATTTGAATGCCAAAGTTTTATATGGCGAAAACCAGATTAACAATAAGGCATACCGTTTTTCTATTGCGGCCATGCAAATGGAAAATTACTTAGGTCGTTTAACCAATAATTGCTTGGTTATTACCCCAGGCGACCGTACAGACGTTATTTTAGGAACCCTAATGGCTCATCATTCGGTGAATTTCCCTCAAGTGGCGGGCATTGTTTTAACCGGTGGAATTGCTCCAAGTGAAACGCTCGAACGTGTACTTGGCGGGCAGGCTGATCTGATTCCTATACTTTTGGTAGAGAGCAACACCTTTGAAACCGCTACACATTTGGGAACCATTCACCCCGACGTTACCAAAAATAACAAAGAAAAAATAGATCTCAGCTTAAAGGTATTCGAAGAAAATGTAGATGTTTTGACCCTTGAAGAGCGTATTACTTCTTTCAAACCTAAAGGTATGACCCCCAAAATGTTTGAGTTTTTACTTGCTCAAACAGCCAAATCAGACCTTAAACACATTGTATTACCTGAGGGAGAAGACCCAAGAGTTTTACAAGCTGCCCAACGTGTGGTTGATAGAAAGCTGGCAAAAATCACCTTACTTGGCAGTTTAGAAGCTATTAAAAATAGTATTACACTTCATGGCTTAAGCATAGATTTAGCTGCTTTTGATATCATTGATCCTGCCACATCCATTCACTACCCTAGATTCGTAGCAGATTTAGTGAAGCTCAGAGGCCATAAAGGCGTTAACGAGTCGGTAGCTCGTGATTTAATTTGCGACGTTTCTTATTTCGGAACTATGATGGTGCATACGGGATTAGCAGATGGCATGGTTTCAGGTGCGGTGCATACAACACAGCACACTATCCGGCCGGCTTTGCAAATTATTAAAACAAAGAAAGGCGTTTCGGTGGTTTCTTCGGTCTTTTTTATGTGTTTAGACGACCGAGTTTTGGTTTATGGCGATTGCGCGGTTAACCCAAATCCAACAGCAGAAGAGCTTTCTGAGATAGCGCTAAGTTCTGCAGTTACGGCTACTTCTTTCGGTATTTTTCCCAAAGTAGCTATGCTATCCTATTCTTCTGGAAGCTCAGGAAAGGGTGAGGAAGTTGAAAAGGTGCGCAAGGCCACAGAAATTGCCCATGCAGCAAGACCAAGTTTATTAATAGAAGGCCCCATTCAATACGATGCGGCCGTAGACCCCGAAGTTGGCCAAAAGAAAATGCCAGGTTCATTGGTTGCTGGTGATGCCACCGTGCTAATTTTCCCAGATTTGAATACAGGAAATAACACCTACAAAGCGGTGCAACGAGAAACCGGTGCTATTGCTATTGGCCCCGTTCTTCAAGGCCTAAATAAGCCAGTGAATGACCTTAGTCGTGGCGCAAATGTAGACGATATAGTGAATACCATTGTAATTACAGCCATTCAAGCACAAGGAACTAAATAGATGATAGCAACGGAATACCGTTTAGTATTAAATGCGGGATCTTCTTCCCTAAAATTTAAATTATTTGATGGCTCGCACGACGAAGTTTTGCTATCCGGGCTAGCTGAACGTATTGGCGAACAAGGCAGTAATCTGCAAATAAAAGGCTTAGGCCACGACATTTCGCTGAGCAAAGATCTGCCAGATCATAAAGAGGCCATGGCTGCATTGGTGCTGCAATGGATTAGTTTAACCAACGATAAACAGCTGGGCGAAAAAGTAGTTTTAGTTGGGCATAGAGTGGTGCACGGCGGCGACAAATTCCAGGCACCCGTTGAGGTAACTGAAGAGGTGAAGCAAGAAATTGAGAAAATCTCTGTGCTTGCGCCTTTGCACAATCCAGCCAATTTAACAGGCATTATTAGCGCAGAGGCCGTCTTCCCAAACGCTAAACAAGTAGCTGTTTTTGATACTGCTTTTCATCAAAGTATGCCAGCCCATGCTTATCGTTATGCTATTCCTGAAGAACTATACCAAGAGCATGGTATTCGGGTGTATGGCTTTCATGGTACTTCCCACAAATTTGTGAGCCAAAAAGCTGTTGCACATTTAGGGCTTGAGAAAAAGCCTTCGAAAATAATTACCTTGCATCTGGGAAATGGTTGCTCAATGGCTGCAATTAAAGATGGCAAATGTATAGATACCAGTATGGGTTTAAGTCCGCTAGCGGGTTTAATTATGGGAACTCGTTCTGGTGATATAGATCCAAGTTTATACCTTTTGCTGAGCCAAAAAGGCTATAATATTGCGCAAATAGATCAAATATTGAATAAAAAAAGTGGCCTACTTGGTCTTGCAAAAGAAAACGATTTACGCGAACTATCTAAACGCTATGAAGCTGGCGACGAAGTTGCAATACTAGCATTATGGATGTATTCGTATCGAATCAAAAAATATATTGGCGCTTATACAGCAGCTTTGAATGGGCTAGATGCTATGGTGTTTACAGCTGGCGTGGGGGAAAATAGCAAGCTGATGCGCAAGCTAGTCTGCGATTCTATGAATTTTCTGGGCATAGAACTAGACAACACATTGAACGAGAAGCCAATCACAGAAGAAGTTACGGAGCTCAATTTTTCGTCTTCCTACACAAAAATATTGGTAGTGAAAACTAATGAAGAGCTAGAGATTTTACACGAAGCAACCGCACTTTCTTAGGATTACTCACTTCGTTCATGGGATTTTCGGTCGCTGCGCTCACTCATGGTATTGCCACGATTATACGAGAAGGCGATTATACGATTAGGTATAGATTTAGCCGTAGCCCGCCCTTCGGTACAATTCAAACGCTCCGTGTCTTGAATCAATCAGGCTTCAAGTGTTTATGCACGTTCATCGAGTACTTTGACGTTGTCGAAGTGTATCGAGATGAGTGCAGCGAAAATGTATCGAGGGCTGGTATTACTCAATCGCACTTCGCTTTTGTGTTTAGAGATGAAGTTCTAACCAGAATTCCCCCTTTCCTATTTTCTCCTTTCTCGTATAACCGTATTAATCGCTTTATTCGAACTTAAAACTTGCGATAATTGGCCTATGCTCTCCACCACTTATACTCGGTAGGCCAACATTAAAACGTATACATTTTAAGCTCTTCGCGTCGTAAAAAATATGATCTGCTATCGTTTTTGTAAGTGAAGTTGAGGTGGGCCAAGTAGGTTTCCAGCCAAATCCTAGAGATGCATCTGATAGCGTGAACTTAGCTTCGCCCGCTTCATTGAATGTAGGTTTAGTTAGGTTTTTGTAGACAGAAGTATGAAATCCGGCATACATTGGTCCCATAACAATTGGGTGCCTACTTTTTTCGAGCTCAGAAATCCATGATAAAATGGCGTCCATTTGTGCCAAGCGTTTGGCCTGACTTTCAGAAGAAATAGGTGCTAATAAATGCGTGGCAATAAGTTCGAATGAGTGGCCTTCAGCAGTAAAGCGCGCTACAAGAGAGGGCTGATCTGGAACACCAAAACTCACTTCTTGCACACTCTCAAGCGGGATTTTTGACAAAATGCTTAACCCATAGGTACTGCCACTTAAAATGGATTGATTATAAGGATAATCTAATTTTAGTTCTGAAAGCCAGCTAGCATCTTTCTGTTGCACATTTTGTAAAAATATGATCGTAGCATCCTCGGTATAAATAAATTCTAGACGTTGCTCATCAGGAACAGCCGTATCACCTAATTCCATGCTTAAAAGGCGAATGTCGGATTGTTCATTTATGTCTTTAATTTCATTATTTGCTGGGAAATAGCTCTTGGTTAATGGCCATGCAAAGAAAAGTGCTAAGGCAATTAGAAGTATGGAAAGTGTTCTTTGGCGTTGTAGTAGGTTCAGTAAACTTCCCACCATTAAAAGAATGCTTAACTGTAAACCAAATAAAGAAAGTAATTCGCCAAACCACCATGAATCACCATTCCACCTAAAAACCGATAGCATACACAGACTAACTAGAATAAAGGCAATAACTTTTGCTACTAATGCGGTTTTAGATAGCTTTTTTGGGTTTAGGTTTCTTCTATTTGTCATTGGAAGGGAGTCTTACGATACTTTTTTAAGAAATGGTTAATTCATTATACTATCATGCTTATCAAGTTAGCACTTGCTCCATTGTAAACCCTACAATATTATCCGCTTCCATGAAAAATAACTTTCTACCAATTATGAAAAAAAGCTTAAAGCAAACCAGCTGTTGGCTGGTATTCGCGTTTACTCTTATTGCTTTATCAGCACCACTAAATGCGCAAAAAAACGACAACTGGCGAGTGCCAGATTTGCAACAAGAACGATTTATTTTTGAGAAGAATATCAGTTTTGATCCATCTATTCAATCACCAGCTGCATTTTTAGGCTATGAGCTTGGCGAGAGAATGAGCATTTACTACCAAGTGGTAGATTATGCGAAAAATATAGCAGAACAATCAAATCGGGTTTCTTACAATGAATACGGCCAAACCCATGAGGGTCGTCCGCTAGTTTATTTGGTGATTACACATCCAGATAATCATGCAAGGCTTGAAGAAATTCGCCTAGCAAACGCTAAGCTATCTGATCCGCTTGCTACCTCTGAGGCAGAAGCCCAAGAAATTATGAAAACAAACCCAGTGGTTATTAGTCATAGTTACACTATCCATGGGAATGAAGCCAGCTCTACTGAAGCAGCTATGCAAGTGGCGTATCGATTGGCCGCAGCAACCGATGCCAAGACAGAGGCGCTGCTTAAAGATGTGGTTTTTATTGCCTACATAACGGTTAATCCTGATGGGCGCGACAGATACGCTTATTGGTACAATTCTGTAGCAAAAAATGTGGTTGGCATAAATGCAGATGAGCTAGAGCACGACGCACCTTGGCCAAATGGCAGAACCAACCACTATTGGTTTGATCTAAACCGAGATTGGATTTGGGGCGTGCACCCAGAAATGCGTGGCTTAACCGGCGTTTATCAGCAGTGGTTGCCACAATTGCACGTAGATTATCACGAGCAAGGCTACAATGCGAATTACTTCACCATGCCAGGCACAACGCCAAGAAATAAACTGCTTCCAGATTTGTACGAAGCTTTTTCTGATACAATTGGCCGCGCAAACGGTAAGTTCTTTGATGAAGAAAAGCTGAATTACTTTACACGTGAAGCCTTTGATTTCTTCTATCCTGGTTATGGCTCAAGTTACCCAAGCGTTTTTGGTGCCATTGGCATGTTAACCGAGCAAGGTGGCATTGGCGCGGGTAGAGCTGTAGTAACCAATGATGGCTATATTTTAACATTCCGCCAGCGTATCTACGATCATTACAAAACCTCTTTGGCCACAATTGGAAAAGCTGCAGAACATAAAAATATGTTCCAAAAATATACGTACGACGCAAATAACCCGAATAATAGTAAGTCGGATATAAAAGCATACGTTTTTGAAAATGATGCAAATGGCCATTTAAACCAAGTACTAGATATTTTGATGCATCACAAAGTGGAAGTGCATCAACTAACAGATGACTGGAAAGTGAAAAAGGCGCAGCAATATCCAAATGATGGATCTTCTTCTACTACCTTGAAAGCGGGAAGCTATGTGGTATCTACCAACCAAGCTCGCCATCTTTTTATCAATAGTTTAATGCAAAAAGACATGACTATTGAAGATTCCGTGATGTACGATATGTCTACTTGGTCCGCTCCATTAGCCTATAATCTTGGAACACATGCCGTTTATGATGAGGTGAAGTCTGCTATGCTAACAAAACTGGAAAGTGCCCCTAAAAATGCGGGAAAAATTCATGGAAATGTAGCTAAGGCCTACGCTTTTGTAATTGATTGGGACCAAAAAACGGCGCCACAAGCATTATCTCTACTTTGGAAGCAGGGTTATAGAGTGCGAAGTGCGGAGAAAAGTTTTTCTCCTGACGGGAAGCTGAAATTCCCAGAAGGCAGCTTAATTGTTTTAGTGGGAAGGAACTTGGTGAAGTCGGCTACAATGTCTGCTGATATAGCTACTATTGCGGAATCAACAGGCGTACAAATTCATGCATTAGCTAGTGGTAGAATGCTGGAAGGCATAGATTTAGCTTCAAACCGTTCTAGACCAGTAACTATGCCAAAGGTAGGCATGTTGGTTGATGAGCCGTTCAGCACCAATTCTTCGGGTTTTATCTACTACCTATTCGACCAAGAAGTAGTTTTTCCCGTAAATAGAATAAGAGCCTCAAGTTTGAAGCAAAGCGCGCTATCTGGGGTTGGTCGTTCACGTTATGGTGGCGCAGATTTATTAGACTACGACGTTTTGGTGCTTCCACCCGCATCTAGGTTGAACAGAGTTTTTGATAAAGGCGGGAAAGCAGAGCTGCTAGCTTGGATTCGCAATGGAGGAACCTTAGTGCTAAATGGTAGCTCAGCCCAATGGTTTGCCAGTGACAGTACCTTAAGTGGCGCTGTAAAACTCAGAAAAATGACGCCTTCTGCCAATGATAAAGCCGTTGCATCAGATTTACGCTATGAAGAAAGAGAGCGTCATTATGGGCTAAAACGCATTCCAGGAGCGGCAATGGTAAGTAAGGTTGATGGGTCTAATCCTCTTGCTTTTGGCTTGCCAGACCACTTCTATAACCTAAAATTTAACGCTGACGTGTTAGAGCCAAACTCAAGTTTAAACTCTGCAGTGCGCTATGAATCAGATGTTACTAAGCTGATGGCTTCAGGCTATGCATCATCAGAAAATCTGGAACATATAGCCGGCGGAACAATGGCTGGAGTTATGGATATGGGCCAGGGAAAAGTGGTATTCATAATGGATGATACCCAATACCGTATGTTCTGGCGTGGCGGCGAGCGCTTACTGATAAATGCGGTAATGATTTTGGGCGCTTATTAGTAAATCAACTGCTCTGATTTAAACTAATCATACTCAAAATAATGGCTAGCCATTTTTCCTAACAAGATATTTGAACAAAAAAAGGCACTTCTATGCATAGAAGTGCCTTTTTTATTTGCTCTAAGTTTAGTGTTTCAAGAAATACAACAAGTGTATTTCACCAAAAGCTATTTACTAAAAATAGACGCTAAAAAGCGCTGCATTTCAGCCCATGAAGCAGAATCGGCTTCGGCTTGATACGCAAGTGGTAAATTGAATTTTTTACCAAGTGAATCGGCACCAGGATTTGTATATGCATGAACGGCATTTTTATAATTAATGAAGGTATAGTTCAGCTCCGCCTCGTCCATCATGGCCTTAAAGTTGCTTATATCTTCTGCCTTCACAAATGGATCTGCAGCGCCATTTAATACTAGGTATTCAGCAGTAACATCAGCTTTTGGTTTTGCGGGAAGTTGTAATCCGCCATGAAAAGCAACCACGCCAACTAAGGGCTTGCCTAGATTTGCCATGGTTAAGACAACGCTTCCTCCAAAACAATAGCCAATAGCGGCAACTTTGCTTTCATTTACTATTCCCGTTTCAATTAATGTTTCGTAAGCTTCGTCAAAACGTGCTTGGGCGCTTTCTAGATTTCCCATAACCGACATAGCAAATTTCTGCGCATCTTCTGGGTGTCCTGCTTGCGTGCCATCTCCGTACATATCTACTGCTAATGCGGCATAACCCATTTCAGCAAGCTGCATGGCTCGTGAGCGTGCGTAATCGTTATGTCCCCACCACTCATGTACAACTAAAACGCCGGGTAAGTTTGCACCTTCTTTTGCTGCGGCAGGCATGGCCATAAAGCCATTCATGGTTATGCCATCATCAGAGGTATAAGAAATTTCTTTGGTGTCAATGGCGCGTTTTTTACCCATTGACATAGTATTGTCTTCATTTGAAGATATATTTTCGCTACTCGAATCCATTTTTTGGCTGCATGCTGTCCAAAGAAAAGAGCTACTCACACATAATATAAGCAAGGTTAAAAGTTTGGTAATCATTGGTTTATTCATAAAGCGTTTTGTCTAGTTAATAGTTGTTTAGCGGAATTTGTGAGTCAGGAATAACATATTGTCATAAAGAAAGCAGCCCTTTGAGAGGCTTGTTTTATTAAAGAACCTATGGCTTAAATCCCAAATAAACTTGCAAATTTTTTTTGCAACTTGTTTCTCAAGTCCTGACTTGCCGGGAAGGGATTGCGTCATTCATTTCCTTCTGCCTTTGCTAAATAATGATTTCATTTACTCTGCATTATCATGTTATCCAATCATGTTATCCACTAAAAACGTTGTGGCTCAGCGACCTACTGTCATTTTCTTTGCGGTTTTGCGTAAAAAAAGAATCGTGGCTAGTTTTCGCTTAATCGCAAAAAAAGATTTCGCAGCTTCCTTAAAAGTTCCTATCTTATGCAACATTGTTGCAAAAGTAGAACTTATGAGAAAAAAAGCCGATTTTATGGGAGTCTGGGCATCATTTGCCTGTCTTATTCACTGCCTACTAACACCACTTGTTAGTGTAGGAATGCTGATGTCTCCAGCTTTATGGCACGACTTAGAATGGGTATTTGCCATTATTAGTATTTTAGCTGTTGTTATGGTGCATCGTAGCGGCATAAGCAAACAAGACAGTTATTTGTTAATTGGTTCGCTGGTTATTTTACTGGGCGGCATTTATTTAGAGCACTATATTCACGGTGCTATATATGCGGTTATGGCAACAGGCCTTTTCATTGCCTTCATCCACGTTAAACGCTTATGGAAGTCTAGCTTTTTCCATAAAGTGGCCAAAGAAAAGCCTGATTTAGTAAAGAAAGCTGCTTAATTGATGCGCAAAAAAAAAGGAAATAGCTGTAAGCCATTTCCTTTAAGTTGATCAAAAATAGCGTTCTAGTTGCTATTAATAACGACTCATTATTGAATCTATTGACTCTCTAATCATTCTAGACTGGTTGCTAAGTTCAACACTAACGCTTGAAGTCTCTTCAGCTGTTGCCACATTTCTGCTTGAGACAGATGACACTTCATTTAGTTGACCTTTAAATTCTTCTGTCTGATTCTGAATCTTATCAAAGGCATTAGTAATCTGGCTACTAGCTTCCTGGAATCTGGAAAATGCTTCGCTTACGGTTTTTGCTTTATCGCCTGCCAGTGTAATGTTATTTGCATTTGAATTTATTAACTCTTCAATCTTTTTAGATGCTTCGCCCGTTTTCTGTGCTAGCAAACGAACTTCATCAGCCACAACAGAGAATCCAGCACCTGCTTCACCTGCTCTTGCAGCCTCTACAGATGCATTAAGTGCAAGTAGGTTTGTCTGGAAGGCAATGGTATCTATGGTTGATAAAATTGCAGCAATTTGTTTACCTGAGTTGTTAACCGTTACAATAGCTCTATCTAGTTCATTCATACGCTCTTTCATGCTTTCCACTTCATGGAAATTGGTTCTAGCTTGTTCAGAACTTGAGGACAATAAATGACTCATGCCTTCGAAGCCAGCAATAGTGCCTTCAAGAATAGATTGCTGCTCAGAGGCGCCTTGTGCATTGTCGTTACTTGCTTTTGAGACTTCCTCAGAAAGACTGGCCGTTTGATCTGCACTTGCGTTCAATGAATCTAGTTCAGTTTGAATTTCCATCATTTTGAATAAGCCAAGATTGTTCCTTCTTAAGATTACGAGACCCAATACAAAAGATAATACCACATAAGAAGCATGCAATAAAACAATATCAAGACCACAACCATAGCTGAAAACAATAATTGGGCTACCAAATAAGCTTACCTCAGCTAACTGCAAATAGTTAAATACTACGTGATGAACGGCAATAGTAACAACTGCAGCAATAATTGCCCAAGACTCACGATAAATTACCATGCTAGTAATCAAGGCAAAAATATGGAAATGGGCTTCAATACGACCGCCAGTTAGTTGAATCATTAGTGCAGAGAATGCCATGACGGTAATGCCAACTGTTGCCCCAGATAACCTTGATTTTGGATCGCTTCGGATGGCCAAAAGGCCAATTCCACCAAAAATTAAGGACCCCACTAAACTAAAGACAAAATTACCTGTGGTTAGGCCAAATAAAAGAGGAACTAAGATCATGTGACTTATAATCACCTTTTCCATAATTCTGCTTGTTATGATATTGTCTTTAATGAGATTACGCTCTAAAAGACTTCCTTCTTCTGCATTTGATTGCGGGAAAAACACCGTCATTAGACTATGACTTTTCTCTTGAGTTTGAGTATATGTTGACATCTCTTTGGTTGTTTAATTTATAAACTGGTAATGGCTGAGGAAGCTAGCCTTTGAACTATCTCCCAATTCAGTGTTGTAATGTTTTTTTCTAGTATAAATACTTGATCTGTGTGCATTTGCGGGTTATAAACACCTATTCTGCCTGCCTGAAAATTCCCAAAATATTCTTCAATGTTACTTAGATCTTTGGCCGTTGCCTGAATCCCTTTTATGCTAGCTGCTGTTTCTTGCCATGACGCTAAGTAGTCTTGCACATCTTGATTAGTTAAACCAGGTATTAAGTTCACAAAGTAAATACGAGAGTCTGAATTATGAATTACAGACAAATTTTCGAATGCTTTAGGGCAACTATCTAAACATCCCACATAGCCAAAATAAATCACAGCTTCATCACCTTCAAGATATTGAAGCAGTGGTATTTCATCTATTATCAACTCGGTAGTTAAGCTTGTAACGCCTGAATTGGTAATACTAAAAACTATCGGGAATGTGAATAACAGCGCAACTAACAATATCGAGGGCAGATATTTCAGTTCCTTTTCTTTAAAAAATCCCATCTGGGGGTAATTTTGTGAATCGTATCCAAAGAAAAAGTATGTAGACAGTAGACATTGTCACATCCTTTTAATTAAAATAATATAAATCTTTCAAATGACTTTATACTTCGCCTTCGTATATAAAGTTAATTTTTTTACATATTCGCAAAATTAATGAACTGAAAAGTTAGAAATGTAAAAATATTTAAATCACGGTCCACTGATTAGATTCAACAAAGCCTTCAGCTTTTTTCCACTTCATTTCTTTGGTTTGACCTGTGGCTATGTTTTTTATGGTAACCAGATCATTTCTCCCAAAAGTCTTCTCAACCTTTACCGGAGTAACTTTCTCAGCTTGGCGTCTTGTCTGATTAGCTACTTGGTTTGCAACAGCTGTAGCAGATTGCGGGTTGCGCATGCCCAAGCCTTCGCTTGTAGCTTGTGATGCTTGCGCTTTTGCCAAATCAATCTTTGATTTTCTAGGAGCAGATGCCTGTGCTGGCTGCTGCGACATTTCCGGAATGGCTTTCCAAATCATAGAAATAGCAGACTCATTAACATCGTCTAATAGCTGCTTAAACATTTCGAAAGCTTCGCGTTTATACTCTAAAAGTGGGTTTTTTTGCCCATAAGCACGTAAGCCAATCCCTTCTTTAACAGAATCTAGTTCTCGCAGATGTTCCATCCACTTATCGTCAATAACGCCTAAAATTGCAGTGCGCTCTAAGGCTCTAACCAATTCAGAGCCTTCAGATTCTAATGCTTTGGGTACATCAACAACAATACGTAGTCTATGTGCGCCATCTGAGAATAAGACCTGAATTAAGGAAGGTAATGGGCGGCTTTCATCGGCAGCTATCTGCTGTAAAATATTGTACAATGGTGCCGATACAGATTTTTCTTTTTCCTGATAAACCTCAATAGATTTATCGAATAAGTAGTCAACCAGTAAGTCGTGTTGTTCGGCGCCTAGTTTTTCTTCCTCAAAATTGGGTTCAAAACCCAATCTTCTCATACTTGCTTGCTGCAAGCCTTTCAAATCGCCATTATCTGCAAACTCTGTTACCATGTTATCTGCAAATTCATCCAACATATTGTAAATATCGGTGCGTAGTTGATCACCCATCAAGGCATGTTTACGTCTAGCATAAATAACCTTACGCTGGTTGTTCAACACATCATCGTATTCAAGCTGGCGCTTTCTGATAGAGAAGTTGTTTTGCTCTACTTTTTTCTGCGCACGCTCTAAAGATTTGGTTAACCAAGGATGTTGAAGCACTTCACCATCATCAAATTTCATTTTGTCCATTAAGCCGGTAATTCGCTCAGAACCACCAAATAAACGCATTAAATCATCTTCTAGGGAAACGTAGAATACGGTTTCACCTGGATCACCCTGGCGGCCTGCACGGCCACGTAGCTGTAAATCAATTCGGCGAGATTCATGGCGTTCTGTTCCCAAAATAGCTAAACCGCCATTGGCTTTGGCTTCGTCAGACAGCTTAATATCGGTACCACGCCCAGCCATGTTGGTTGCAACTGTTACGGCTTTAACTTGGCCAGCTGCTTTAACGATTTCACTTTCTCTGGCGTGCTGCTTAGCATTCAAAATATTGTGCGGAATTTTCGCACGCGTTAGTAATCGCCCGATAGTTTCCGAAGATTCTACGCTTGTAGTACCAACCAACACTGGCTGACCTTTGTCGTAATATTCCTGAATTTTATTAATAACAGCATTGTATTTTTCGCGTTTTGAGCGAAAAATCAGATCTTCTTGATCATCTCTTTGAATTGGGCGGTTGGTAGGAATTACCACCACATCCAATTTATAAATCTCGTTAAATTCGCCTTCTTCTGTAACAGCTGTACCCGTCATGCCAGCCAATTTGTGGTACATGCGGAAGTAATTCTGAAGCGTAACCGTTGCGTATGTTTGGGTAGCGGCTTCAACTTTCACATTCTCTTTAGCTTCAATTGCTTGGTGCAAACCATCGCTATAACGTCTTCCCGAAAGTACACGACCTGTATGCTCATCAACGATCATAACTTTTTCGTCTTGAACAATGTATTCTTCCTCTTTTTCAAAAAGGGTATAGGCTTTTAGTAACTGATTTACGGTGTGAATTCTATCGCCGCGCTCTGCAAAAAGCAGGTTTATTTCATTCAATAAACGAGAGCGCTCTTGGCTAACCTCTTGCTTTGCTTTAGCTTTTTCTTCATCAGTGGTAGCTGCGGCAACTTTCTCGTCTTTCAGCGCTTCCATTTTAGCTTCAATAAGTGCGTTTTCTTCTCCCATATCTGGTATTACGAAGAATTCTTTATCCTCATTGGCTTTGGTGATAAACTCAGCGCCTTTTTCCGTCATTTCTAAAGAGTTCTGCTTCATATCTACGGAGTAAAGCAGCTCTTTATCTACATGAATCAGATTCTTGGCATTGTCCTGCAGATAAAACATTTCGGTTTTATTCATCAATTTTTGAACCTGCGGATCTTGCTGCAATTTCATTAACTGACGATTTTTTGGGAAACCTCTAAATGCACGGAATAGTGCTAACCCAGCTCCTTCATCGTCGCCAGCGGTGTGTTTAGCATTGTATTCTGCTAGGAAACCAGCTACCAATTTCTTTTGAGCATCTACTAGCGAGGCCACACGCGGACGCATTTCTACGAATTTTTGCGTTCCAGAATCTTGAGGAACAGGTCCTGAAATAATCAATGGTGTTCTAGCTTCATCAATTAAGATAGAATCAACCTCATCTATAATGGCGTAATGATGCTCACGCTGCACCAACTGATCGGCTGTTCCCACCATATTATCGCGCAGGTAATCGAAACCAAATTCGTTATTGGTACCGTAGGTTATATCGCAGCGGTAGGCGCCTCGTCTACTTTCTGAGTTGGGATCATGATTATCTATACAATCAACGGTTAAACCGTGAAAAGCGAAAATTGGGGCATTCCACTCAGCATCACGTTTAGATAAGTATGTATTTACTGTAATTATGTGCACACCACGCCCAACCAATGCGTTTAAATAAGCCGGGAAAATAGCTACAAGTGTTTTACCCTCACCGGTCTTCATTTCAGAGATATTGCCCTGCTGCATGGCTATTGCACCCATCATCTGCACGTCATATGGCACCATATTCCAAACAACTACTTCGCCAGCAACCACCCAGCTCTTGCCAACATGGCGCCTACAGGTTTCTTTCAACACCGCAAAAGCTTCAGTTTGTATGCGTAACAAGCAAGCTTCTAGCGCTTCATGCCATTGTTTGTCTAAAACGTCTAATTTCTCAGCTAATCTTCTTCTTTCATCAATACTTACATCTTTGTCTGGCAGATTCAAGGTTGCTCGAATTTCCTTTATCTCTGTTTCAGCTTCAAAAATAGCCTCTTGAATTTGTGCCTTAAAAGAGACCGTTTTTTCCTTTAGTTGGTCATCGGTAAGTGCCTGAACAGCAGCTTCAAAGCTATTAATTTCGGCAACTAGTGGTACCAACTGCTTAATATCTCTGTCTTCTTTTGATCCGAATAATTTGGTCAGCGTTTTTGTAAGTACGTTTAGCATGCCAGCTCTAACAGGGTAAATGATGAATAATATTTTTTGATTCCAAAGCTACCACATAAAGTGCGCTAAAGTTATAGGAACCATTTACTGCTTAAAATAACTATTTATTCGGGTAAATGAGTAGGCGCTTTGTCAGCAACTTATGACGAACTGAATTAGCGTTTCTGCCAATAGAATCACACATTAAAAGCAAGCTGGCAGGCTCTTTACGGCTATGTCAGTTTTTAGCAGATGGTATGATATTTGGCTACAATTAAGGTAGAAATACTAAAAATGGAAAAATATGAATCTCAATAAATTTACATTAAAAGCACAAGAAGCTATCCAAAAGGCCTTAGACCTTGCTTCATCAATGCAGCACCAAGCTGTAAAGCCTGCGCATTTGTTGAAAGTGTTGTTTGAAGACCAAAGTAGTGTTGCCGCTTCACTGACCCAAAAAATTGGTGTGAATACGCAAACACTTCGCAACGAAATGGATTTGTTGCTAAAAAGAGAGCCCAAAATTCAAGGGGCTAGTGTAAGCGGGCAATACTTATCTAATGAAGTGAATTTGGCTTTTGATGAAGCCCAAAAAGCAGCCACAGAGCTAAAAGACCAGTACATATCTACTGAACATATTCTTATTGGTGCAGCCGAAAGTAAGCAAGAAACGGCCACCATTCTAAAGCAATATGGCATAGATAAAAAAGCCATTCTCAAAGTGCTTAAAGATGTGCGCGGTGACGATAGTGTAGTGGATCAAAATGCCGAAGAACGCCATAATGCGCTTAATAAATTTACGCGTGACCTCAACGAACTAGCGGAGATTAATAAGCTAGATCCCGTTATTGGGCGCGACCAAGAAATTCGACGGATGATGCAAATTCTCAGCCGTAGAACGAAGAACAATCCTGTGTTAATTGGGGAACCAGGTGTTGGGAAAACGGCAATAGCTGAAGGTTTAGCCCTTAGAATTGTGCGTGGCGATGTGCCAGAAGGCTTGAAAAATAAACGCGTTCTTGCTTTAGATATGGGCGCTTTAGTGGCAGGAACCAAATTCCGCGGCGAGTTCGAAGAACGCTTGAAATCCGTTATTAAATCGGTTACTGATAGCGACGGGCAAATCATTCTATTTATCGATGAAATTCACACCTTAGTTGGTGCTGGTGGCAGCAGCGACGGCGCTATGGATGCCGCCAATATCCTAAAGCCAAGTATGGCTCGTGGCGAAATTCACATAATTGGAGCAACAACCTTAGCCGAATACCGCAAATATATAGAGAAAGACAAAGCCCTTGAACGACGTATGCAAACCGTATTGGTTGGCGAGCCCGGTGAAGAAGATTCTATTTCTATTCTGCGTGGCCTACAACAACGCTACGAATTACATCATGGCGTGCGTATTACCGATGCGGCTGTGGTTGCTGCGGTGCAATTAAGCCAGCGCTACATCACAGATCGTTTTCTTCCCGATAAAGCCATTGATTTAATTGACGAAGCGGCTTCTAGACTTCGTTTACAAATAGATTCTATGCCAGAAGAGCTAGATAATGAAGAGCGACTCATTCGCCAGCTTGAAATTGAGCGAGAAGCTTTAAAGCGTGAGAATGATCTAGAAAAAATGGACAAAATTGAGCGTGAACTGGCAGATCATATCGAAACGCGCACCCAACTTAAGGCGCAGTGGGAAACAGAACGCGAACAGATTGATAAAGTCCGTCAGCTAAAATCGGCAATCGAAGCAGCTGAGCACGAAGCAGAAAAAGCTGAACGCGCCGGAAATTACGAACGAGTAGCAGAACTTCGCTATGGAACCATAGCTAAGCTGAATGAAGATCTACATAAAACTTCAGAGCGATTGCAAGAAATTCAATCAACGCATTCGCTGCTAAAAGAGGAAGTTGAAGCAGAGCATATAGCAGAGATAGTTAGCCGCTGGACCGGCATTCCTGTTACCAAAATGTTGGAAAGCGAGCGCAATAAACTCATTCTATTGGAAGATGTTCTCCATGAAGGCGTAATTGGTCAAGATAGAGCTATTGAAGCGGTGTCTGATGCGGTTCGCCGAAGTAGAGCAGGCCTGCAAGATGAAAATCGCCCGATTGGTAGTTTCTTCTTTTTGGGAAGCACAGGGGTGGGGAAAACCGAACTAGCTAGAACCTTAGCCAGATACTTATTCGATGACGAATCGGCTATGGTACGCATAGATATGAGTGAATACATGGAGCGACACAGCGTGGCTCGTTTGGTTGGTGCACCTCCGGGTTATGTAGGCTATGATGAAGGTGGACAATTAACCGAAGCGGTTCGCCGCAGACCATACAGCGTGCTTTTACTCGACGAAATTGAGAAAGCCCACCCAGATGTATTCAATATTTTACTACAAGTTTTAGATGATGGCCGCCTAACAGATAGCAAAGGTGTAACAGTAGATTTCACCAATACCATTATCATTATGACATCCAATATTGGGTCTCATTTAATTCAAGAAGCTGTTGAGGGAACCGACGCTGAGTTAAGCAACGAGCGATACGAAAAGCTGCAAGCAGAGCTGATGCAACAGCTCCGTAAGAGTGTTCGGCCTGAGTTTCTAAACCGCGTAGATGAAGTGGTGGTATTCCATCCGTTGAGCAAAAAACACATACGTTCAATCGTAGATATTCAGCTAAAACGTGTGTTCAAATTGCTCGAAAAAAATAAAGTACACCTACTCATTGGCGACAAAGTCAAAGATTGGTTGGCTAATCGAGGATGGGATCCGGTTTATGGGGCACGTCCGCTAAAACGCTTAATTCAAAACCAGATTGTGAACAACTTAGCCAAAGAAATTATCACTAGAGGTAATACAGAAGGCATTGAGTTTCAGGCTACTATTGCAGAAAATGGCAATGCCATTGAGTTCGCAAAAGTGGTAAGCGACCCTGAAGAGTGGTTATTAGCTTAAAGAAAGCTCATTCCGGTCAGCGAATCGCCTTGGCGATTTGTGTGATCCGGAATTTCATTGGTAGTGCTTGAACGCATAAACTTGAATGCATGATCAGCGCTGTTCGCCATTCCGCTGTTTGTATAGCAAAATGCAGCGCAACCAAAAAACGATCTAAAGGCTCAAATCAATAAATTTATCGCACCAAGCCCATTCTCTAGGGTCGTTTGATGCAATAATAGTAAGTAAACCCTGCTCTTTACGCTTTGCTACTAAATCTGCAATTAGTTGGTGGCCTTTTTCATCTAAATTGGCACCAGGTTCATCCAAAATTAAAACCTCTGGTTGGTGAGAAACAGCAGCGGCAATGCAGGCCCGCTGTTGCTGCCCCGTAGAAAGTGACTGATAATTTAGCTCCCATATTTCTTCGAGCAGCAGGTCATAACCTAGTTCGCTACTTTGCTTTAGTGGACTTTTGGCACGTAACTTGCGAATGAAATTCACATTCTCAGCCACCGAAAGTTGAGGATATAACCCGAAATAGGGAGCAGCAATGCCTAAAAACTGCTTGAGATCATCTTTTTTGATTTCTTCAGCGTTGTTAAACCAACGAATTTGGCCACTGCTGGGAGAAATTAAATAAACCAAACAACGTATTAACGTGGATTTACCCGAGCCATTAGCCCCTTTAATGCCATATATTGGAGCATCTATGGTTGTTGAAAGCCCACGGAAAATGGTCTTAGAACCAAATGTTTTGGCAAGTTCTTCTATCCTAACGGAAAACATGGCGCATATATAAAGCTGAAAGAAAAGTTAAAGCTGAAAGAAAAGTAGTTAAACCAACTAATCAAGCTATGGAAAAGATTATAAGGGAGGTTAATACCCGTTTGCAACAAATGCTGCCAGCGGCTAAAAACCATCTAAACATATCCGATTTTAGAGCGGCAGGCTTACCTGAACCACTTATAGATCGTATACAACTCGAAATTTTCCAACATCTAGACCGTAGCTTACCACTGCCTAGAACAGATTGGGTTGATATGAGCGATTTGTCCGTGCAACAAGCGTGGACGGTTTTCATGCAGAATCTAAGGAATCATAGCCATCTTCCCTCTTCCCAAAAAGCCGATATTTTCAATAATGCCGTTAATGCCGTTATTCATCAATTAATTGAACCGCGTACCGCTATACCAACCCAACTTTTTGAAGATGAACCAGCCCTAACCTACGAGCAGCTTCTACAGCGCACCCAAAAAATTGTAGTCTATCGCCATTTGGTTGTTGGGTTAATTCGATATATGGATCGCCGTAATCTGCGGGTCCTTCCCCTAGAAAAATGCAAAGATGTACTCTCGCAAATAGATCATAAATTTTGCGAAGATTATACGCCAATGAACTGGGAGCAGCTGTTATCGCCTTGGTTCGAGTTTTTTGGGAAACGAATTCCCGTAATACTTCTCAGACGCTTTTTTAACGACAAAAGAAATGTTCAGCTCACAGAAGCTTTCCCAGAATCGCTCGTAGATTTGAATAAAACAGAAATTATTGAACGCCTAAGTGCACCTGGTCTTCCCGCTTCTTACCACAAAATGGACGATCCTGAACGAGAGCGTAAATTAGCGCAACGAATTCAGCCATTAGAAAATGCTGGAACATACTATGAAGAATTTCTCAAACTCCGTCAGGCAAATCGCCAAAAATGGGCAACTATAATTGATGAAAGAGTGCCTAATACCAAAGTGGAATTAGCAGAAATTCAACCTGAAAATGATTTGAACAGAGCTTTTGGTGAGCAGCACTTAAATTCTCATATTGCAGTAGATACAGAGGAAGTAGCACTAAACGAAATATTTACGGAGAACGAAGATGAGTCTAGCCAAAAAACCTACGATACAACCGAGCAGATTGAGAAAGATTCCCAGAAAAGCGAATCCCAAAACACTCATGAAAATCAGACAGAAGCTGAGACTGCTGAAGAAATACTACAGTTACTAGAAGACGATTCTACTGAATCATTAAATGATGATTTCGAAAACGCTGACGTTGAAGCTAAAAATGAAGATGATTTAACATCTGAACAAAAGGCTGAGCCCAACAAAACTGCTGCTGAATATGAACCAGAAAAAATAGCAGCAGATTTGTCTTTCCACGATTTAGCGGAAGAAGGCGTTTTGGATGAAATTGATGATGTAGACGATATTGAAGCCATGATGGCTTCCATCCAGAATGAAGAAGATGCCAAGCCAACATTGTCCGATGAGCTAAGTAATGAAGACAATCTTTCATTAAACGACAGTATCTCAGATCAGGACGAGCTAGAGAAAATGCTTGCCGAACAAGAAGAAAAATTGAGAATTAAACAGCAAGAAAATGAAGGGCTTGAAAATACAGCGCCAGAAGTCATAGAACCAAAAAAAGAAGTAGCCGAGCCAGCGAAAGAAGAAGAGACTGATGACAACGACGAAGGTTTTGATATGGATGCACTTTTTGCGGGAAATAACGCCAAAGATGCAGAGCCTGAACCACCTGAATCTGAGCCAGAAGTCATAGAACCAAAAAAAGAAGTAGCCGAGCCAGCGAAAGAAGAAGAGACTGATGACAACGACGAAGATTTTGATATGGATGCACTTTTTGCAGCGAAAGCAGACGACCTTGGCACATTAGATCATGAAGATAAGCCCGCCCCTACTAAAGCAAGCTCAGGCGATATAAATGCGATGTTCAGCAATGAAAACGACTCAGATAGCGATTCCTCTAATGGAATGGAAGGTCTATTCTCTGATGAAGATTCTTCCATAGATGATGTGTTAAATCAGGCCGCTAGACCACTAGGGGAAAACGAAGGACTCCTTGAATACCTATCAGATTATCACGATTATTTTATTCGGGAATTGTTTGACGGCAGTGTAGAAGCCTTTAGCCAATGCGTAGAAGACGTTGATAGTTTTGACCAATGGGCAGAGGCAAGCGAATACCTAAATAACGATATTTTTAGCGCGTATGGCATTGACATGATCAGTGAGCCAGCCATAAAACTGATAGACGAGTTACAAACGTATTTCTCTAGTTATAAAGGCAAATAATCCATTATTTTGTGCAAAATTAAGACCTTCCGATAATGGATTTATTCGAGAAAAAGCAAAAATCTGCACAAAAATTCAGCGTTAACTGGCAGCAACCATTAGCCACTAGAATGCGCCCGCAATCGCTTGATGAATTTGTTGGGCAAGAGCATTTGGTTGGAGAAGGCAAACTGCTTCGTAGAATGATTGAGACGAAAAAAATTGGCTCAATCATTCTATATGGTCCACCTAGTTCAGGTAAAACCACGCTGGCTCACGTAATTTCCCAAGAAACAGATGCCGATTTTGTACAATTGAATGCAGTTTTAGACGGTATCAAGGAATTGCGGGAAACCGTGAAAATTGCCGAACAAAAGCTGCGTTTCCAACAAAAACAGACTATCCTATTTGTAGACGAGATACATCGCTGGAACAAAGCTCAACAAGATGCCTTATTACCACATATTGAAAGTGGCGTAATCAGGCTTATTGGGGCCACCACAGAAAATCCGTTTTATGCGCTCATAAATCCGTTATTGTCTAGATGCCAGTTGTTTGAATTGCTACCATTGTTGGAAGAAAACGTACTATCTATGCTCAAAAGGTGTCTTTTAGACGAGCAAAGGGGGCTGGGCGGACAGCAAATTACCGTAGCAGATGACGCTATGAAGCATTTTTCCGCTTATGCATCAGGTGATGTCAGAAATGCGCTTAATGCACTAGAAATGGCCGTTCAAACGTCAACTAAACACGATGAAGGAACAATCACCATATCCTTAGATGTAGCCAAAGAATGCATTCAACGAAGAACCATACGCTTTGATAAAAGTGGCGACGAGCATTATCACATGGCATCTGCGCTGATTAAATCTATGCGGGGAAGCGATGCAGACGCAGCGTTGTATTGGATGGTGGCACTTATAGAAAGTGGCGAAGATCCAGATTTTATTTTCCGCCGGTTCTTCATTTTTGCCTCAGAAGATATTGGTCTTGCAGAACCCTATGCACTTACGTTGGTTCACTCAGCTCAAGAATCTTTTAACCGTTGCGGCATGCCAGAAGGCTGGTATTTTTTGACGCATTGTTGCCTCCATTTGAGTTTAGCGCCTAAAAGTAATTCCACCAAAGCCGTTTTTGAAGTGATAAAACACATAAACGAGCATGGCATTGCAGACGTACCAAACTACCTAAAAGATAAAACGGCAAACGCCAAAGCTGCGCGTTATTTAGGAACAGAAAATGCCTCGGCCGATTATAAATATCCACATGCCTATCCAAATAACTGGGTTGAGCAAGACTACCTTCCCGTAGAATTAAAAGGAAAAACATTTTATGATGCAGGCGCCACGGGCAGAGAAAAAATGATTGCAGATAGGCTAGCCCAAATTAGAGAAGGCAACAAAAATAGCTAGGAAAGACGTTTGGCATGAACCATAATTCGCTTCTTGGCAGCATTGGTAAAGCTTAGGATAAAATCATCGCCAGCTTCAACTAATTTATATTTTTTAATTAAATCAGCAGGCTTGAGCGAGTCATTTTTAGTAATTACTTGCGCTCTTTTTAGGCCATATTTTCTGAAATGCTTTGGGTTGGTGGGCAACTCAGCAATTAGTTCAAATACCCGAACGGGTAGTTTCGCTGTCGGTTTTTCTTCACTAAAATAAAGATGAGTAGAGTGGCTAAAAGCAGTCCATTTTCGCTCAAAAGCCAACTTTTTGTGTAGCCCAGCTTTCATTATTCCCGCAGCTGGAAGGATGAAAAACCCATTTTTACCAGGGATTTCTTCTACGTAACTAAGAGGATATGCCGCTATAGGAAAAGGATTGCTAAAGTGCTGCCAATCATAAATCAATTCAACGGCATGAATTTCTGCAGTATGAGTAGGTCTTTGCTGCAAATCTACGAACCAAAGTAGCTCTTTAACCTCATTTTTAACCGATATCACATAAATTTGTGCATTTGGTAATAGCGCTAAACCCTCTTGTATATCCATCATCGGAGAGCTTTTAACCATTAAATAGCGTGATTTTTGGCTTATTTCTGGTAACAATTCCGCAAGATTTGGCGTACAGTCTTCAAAACGAAATACCCTCTTTTGGGAAGTGGAAGGTCGCCTATCTGGGTCCAGATAAATAAGATCTACTTTAGAAATGGGGTCAATTTTAGTGAGATAATTCTCTGCAGTATCATTTTTCACTATACAATTGGTTGCCTGAAGAGCAGAAAAATTGTGTTTTGTGCGTGCGGCTAGCTCTGAATCGGCCTCAATTAGGGTCCATTTATTCATATTTTTGGCAAGGAAAAAGCTATCTACGCCTAAACCAGCGCATAAATCTATCCCACTTTTTAACGCTAAATGGCTTATTAGCTGGTATTTAAATAAGGCGGTTTCTTCAGATGAAGCTTGCTCAAGATTTACTGAAGGGCCAAAAATAAGATCTTGAGTAGCGTACCAACTAGGCAGCTTTATCTTAATTTTTTGATAACCGCTAATTGCAGCTGCAATGGCCTTCATATCCCAATCTGCGCTAGGGGCTTTCATCAAAGCAATGCTAGATACATCACTATCAAGGTGTTGCTGAATGAACGAATTTATTGCTAGTAGACTTTTGTTGGTATGCATAAAGTATAATTGCTCTAGCAAGTAGAGCCTATTGATTTAAAAGAACTCAAAATAAATTCATGACTAAGATTGCCATAGTTAGCGGAACAGACAGACCCAACGCTAACGCTTTAATGATTAGTAAATATCTCGAAAAAGCCTACAAAGAACAGGGTGTAGATGCCTTTATTATTGATCTCAAAGATTTTCCATTAGCCTCTGTTGTAGGCGGTAATTATGGCAAAGAAAATGCAGCTGTTGAAGCGTTTAATAAAATCTTTTTAGAAGCAGACGGTGTAGTTATGGTAGTTCCAGAATACAACGGTGGTTTCCCAGGTATTTTAAAGCTATTTATCGATTATTTGCCCTTCCCTTCTGCTTTTGCTGGTTTACCAATGGCCTTTGTTGGCGAAGCTTCTGGTTCTTTTGGGGCATTAAGACCCGTAGAACAGCTTCAAATGATAGCTGCATATAGAAATGCATATTTATTCCCAGAGCGTTTATTCATCAACCAGGTTCACAATAATTTTCATCCTGAAAATGGGCCTGTTAATGAACTGCAGAATGAGCTACTTGGTAAGCAAGTCGTAAACTTCATTGATTACATAAAAAGGCTTACCAACTAATTAAATTGATAAGCCTTTGAAAAGAAAATTCTATTAAAGTGGGTGAATCACGCTTTTTGCGCTTCACTAATTTTAAAGATATAGCCAACACCGTGCAGTGTTACTAACGTTCTTGGGCGCTTTGGGTCTTCTTCAATTTTATTTCTCAATTTAGACATGTGCACGTCAACCGTACGAGTGTTGGTGCTGAATTCGTATTTCCAAACACTGGTAAGTAGCTCTTCTCTTGAAACGGGTGTGTTAGTGTGGCCAAGAAAGTATTTAATGAGCTCTACTTCGCGAGAAGATAATTCAACTTCTTTACTAGGATGAATGGCAATGGAGTTGGCTAAATCAATCTCAACATTTCCCAGTTTCACCTTATCAACTGTTACTCTAACGGTTTCTTTCTGATGGCCACCATCTGCGTAATAAGCCGTTCTTCTAAGCTGTGCATTTACCCTAGCAAGTAGCTCTTTCACGCCAAAAGGCTTTGTTATATAATCGTCTGCACCAACATTTAAGCCAGTAACTTTATCAATTTCTTGATTTCTGGCTGTTAGCATAATAATTGGGAAGTAGTAGTTCATACTCCTAAGCGTCTTACATACTTCATAACCGCTCATATTTGGCATCATTACATCGAGCAGCAGCAGATCTGGTTGTTTTTCTTTAACCATTTCTATACAGGTTAACCCATTGTCTGCCACTAAAATAGTATAACCTTCATTCTCTAATGTATCTTGCAAGGTGAAAATTAGATTTGGCTCATCCTCAGTGATGAGTAAGGTTTTTTTAATTTCTTTTTGCATAAAGACTTGAGTTGATTAACAGCTAAAAAGGGCTACTGGTTAATTAAAACAGTGTAGGTTAAGCTATAATTTACATTAATTAACGCAATTTTACATATTTTAAAAAGTATTCTGCAAAATAGTATAAGTCTTTTGTGTTCGTGGCTGTGTACTTAAGTATTTTAAGGCATTAAACCACGCTAAATACAATACAAATGGGCTTTAAGAACAGGGGAAAACAACAGCGCTTTATTCGCAAGAAGAAGAAGGGAACTGCTGTAGGAGATAATAAAAATAGAGGCGAAAATATTCAAAAAAAGAACTTAGAGGGTAATCTAAGACTTAATAAATACATAGCTCACAGCGGGTTTTGCAGCCGCAGAGATGCAGACGAGCATATTAAGAATGGCGAGGTGATGGTAAATGAGGTAGTTGTTACAGAAATGGGCATGCAAATTAGCCTTACGGATAGAGTTGAGGTTAAAGGGCAAAAGCTTTCTTTAGAGAACTTTGTGTACATCTTATTGCATAAACCCAAAAACACCATAACTACCACAAGCGACGAAAAAGACAGACAAACAGTTATCGATTTAGTCGAAAAAGCAACCGGTTACAGAGTTTATCCGGTGGGAAGGTTAGATCGAAACACCACAGGCTTACTATTGCTAACCAACGACGGCGATTTAGCTCACAGACTTATGCACCCTTCCTACAGCGTTAGGAAAACCTATGAGATGCAAACAGCTAAGCGTATGTCAGTTGCACAAATGGAAAAGCTAATTCAAGGTGTTGATTTAGAAGACGGCCCAGCCAAAGCCTACAACGTATTGCCTTCAGATGAACATCCAAGTACCATTCTACTATCCATTTATGAAGGTAGAAATAGGCAAATTCGTAGAATGGCAGAAGCATTAGGCCACGAAGTGATTAAGCTTAAACGCATTGAGTTTGCCGGATTAAATTTAAAACTGCTACGTGTTGGTAGATGGCGTCAATTACGCCAAAAAGAAATAAACAACTTAAGACGGATGGTTAAATTAGATCCGTTAGATTTTGGAAAAAAAGAAGATTAATTAAGAGTTTTAGCAGACTATTATGAAAAATTTTGCCATAACCGGAATTGCAGGATACATTGCTCCACGTCACCTGAAAGCCATTAAAGAAACAGGCAACGACGTGGTTGCTGCAATGGATCCCCATGATTCAGTGGGAATACTGGATAGTTACTTCCCAGATGTGAGCTTCTTCACACAGTTTGAGCGCTTTGATAGGCATTTAGAAATGCTAAAGCGCAATAAAGAAGACCGCGCGATTGATTATATGAGTATCTGCTCACCCAATTTTTTGCATGATGCGCATATTCGTCTCGCATTACGCGTGGGCGCTGATGCTATCTGCGAAAAACCGTTGGTATTAAATCCCTGGAATATTGACGCACTTGCTGAGTTAGAGGCAGACACAGGCAAGCGGGTTTACAATACGCTGCAACTACGTTTGCATGACACCATTATTGATTTACGCAATAAGGTTAAAGCAAATCCAATCAACAAAAAGCGCAAAATTGTGCTCAGTTATATTACCTCACGTGGTAAATGGTATAATTTTTCTTGGAAAGGCGACAGTGAAAAATCGGGTGGGGTAGCCACCAATATTGGCATCCACTTTTTCGATATGCTAATGTGGATGTTTGGCCAAGTACAATCTAGCACCTTGCATTTACACGAAAAAAACCGAATGGCGGGATTTATTGAGCTTCCTGACGCTGAAGTTCAGTGGTTTTTATCTACTGATGAGCGCGACCTTCCCAAAGAAGCGCTAGCGGCAAATATGAGAACCTACCGATCTATAACCATAGACGATGATGAAATAGAGTTCACCAAAGGTTTCACCGATTTACACACCCGTGTTTATAAAGATGTACTAAGCGGTGGCGGTTTTGGCCTAGAAGACGCCCGCCCGTCCATAGAATTAGTTCATGCACTACGAAACGCCCCCGTTGAGCTCAAAAAAGGGGAAGTACATCCGTTGGTTTTATAAGTAGGTTAATGCAAAAATACTAACGCAAAATCGCAAAGACGCAAAAGATTTATATAAGCAGTTTTACACTAAATAGTCCCATTTATTAACCATTGAACAAATTGATGGTTTCAACATGATGATAGGCACACTTAGTTTGGGTTAATAGTATAATTATTCCTTTGCGCTTTTGCGTCTTGGCGTTATACTAATGATTGCGTTTTTAAACCTCCGTGTCTCTGCGGCCCCGTGTCAAGCTAAACGGTTTAGTTGTTCCTAGTATGTAGACCAAAAATCTTTGCGTTTTAGCGCCTTTGCGTTAGTATATTCTTCAAACTATGGATCTACACTTCGAAAACAAATCAATACTAAAAGCTGCCTTAGCCGGATCTGCTTACGAAGCCGATCCCCAAAAATTGCGGCAAGATTTTGGGGTCGCCAACATTGATATAGATACTCAGAGTGCAAAAAAAGCCGGTGAAACTAAAGCTAGCAACTCTGGCCTACCGACAGTCCTTTTTGCTCCACACATAGATTTTAGGGTAGAAAAAGCCCTCTACAAAAAAGCATTTGAAAGCCTTCCCGCAAAAAAATTTAGTAGAGTTTTGGTTATCGGGACCTCACACTATGCAGGCTATTTCCCAGATACCTACGAGAATTCCCCGTTTATTGGCAGTTCTAAAGATTTTGAAAGTCCGCTTGGAACGCTCAAATCTGCTCAAGATTGGGTAGAAAAGCTGGCTGCGAATAGTTGCACAGATAATTTGGGACTTAGCTTCCAAGACCGAGCGTATCAGCCAGAACACAGTGTTGAATTCCATTTAATACTAACGCAGTTGTACTTGGGTAATGATCTGGACTACTTCCCAATTCTAGTGAATGGTTTAGATGATCTTATGTACACAGACCTTAGCGAGCAAGCTATTCAATTGGAAATTATTGCTAAAACCCTCAATAAACTCATTTTTGAATACCCTAATCCGGAAGAAATCTTGATTTTGGTGAGCGGAGATCTAGCGCACATAGGTCCAAGATTTGGTGACGAAGAAGATGCAAAAATCTATTTTGAAGGCGTTTCAGTATATGATACCAAATTCTTGAAGTGTATTGCAGATCTTGATTATAACGGATTATTAAAACTAATGAGATCAAATAACGACGCCTTTAATCATTGTGGTTTCCCACCTGCATTATTAGCCCTAAAAATGCTACAAAATACTATTTGGGAAGACGGTCTTGTGCTGGGAAGAGAACAGTGGTATGAAGATGATGACCAATCTCTGGTTAGCTATGGCGCTGTGTTGTTAACAAACAAACAAACAAACTAATTAATGACTTATTTAAAGGATCGATGTAGTAGAAAGCTTTAATATGTCACTAAGCTGCTTTATTAATTCGCTTTTAATAATGGGTTTGTACAAGATTCTGGCTACCATCTCTGGCGCTACCATTTCACCTTTTATTAAGCTATGATCTGCTGATACTACCAATAATGGGGTATTCGTTTTATTGGTATAAGTATATAATGAATGAATTAGAGCGTCAGCCGTAAGTTTTCCGTTTAAATTCCAGTCGCTCAAAACCAAATCAAATGTTTGTTCTTCAAGAAGAGCTAAAGCCCGTTCTCCGTTAGATACAATAGTTGAATCGTATTCAGTTCTACGGAAACACATTTTCAGCAAAAGCTGGCTATTGAAATCGTCTTCTATGCAAAGAATTTTTTTCATGGTTTAACTTCGTAGATATGGATACTACTTACAATTGTATCAAAGCCTCTTTTGCATTTGTTTACATTCAATGTTGTTTGAGGAGTTGGTGTATATTCCCGTCTTAGGCTATACAGAAAGAACCCAGCAGGATACAGCAAATTTTTCCGTACACTCAAAATCTCGCTACTCATTGCTCATCACTAAAAAACCTATCACCTACTTCGCCTTTATCTCCATTTTCTCCGCAAAATAATCACAGAAATCACTCATATCACCAGCAATTCGCTCATCTCCGGTTGCATTATGAAGCGTTTCCGTCATGCTAACCAAAGTCTGGTGGAAAAAGATTTTCATTTCATCAACTGTCATATCACGGGTCCAAAGATCAAGTTTTAGCGTATCCTTTTGGTTATGATCCCAAAAAGAAAGCATGATGGCCTTACACGGAATAGTACCTCCCGCTATATTATCATCAGCATTCCAGCTAATTTTAGTTGGAACCTGCTCTTGGTCAAGCTCTACATGAATCTGAATGTCTTTTGTTTGCTTTGTACTCATGGTAATAGAATTGAAAGTCATTGAATTAGCAATAAATGTACGTTACGTACTGACTAATTAAACACTGGGATTTATATCTGGCGTTTCTGGCCTGCAATAATAACGAAGTTCCCCAAGCGTAAAAAGTAAATCTTCGGGTAAATCTGTTTCAAAAAAGATGGGTTCTTTGGTTGATGGATGCACAAAACCTAATGTTTTAGCATGAAGGAATTGCCTATTCAAGTTTTTGAATAGATCGCTAAATAACTTTTTTCTAAAGCCGGTATTTGGGCCGTAAACTACTTTTCTGCCTCCATAAGCTTCGTCGCAAAAAATGGGATGTCCCAAATAGCTCATGTGTACACGTATCTGATGCGTTCTTCCTGTTTCAAGCTTCACCTTTATCAGAGAAAGAAAGTCGAAATACTCTAGCACCTCATAATGGGTAATAGCGTGTTTTCCTCGACTTTCATCTTCGACAACTTGCATAATTCTACGATCTGATAGCGAGCGACCAACATGGGTTTTTATGGTACCCTTTTTATCCGGATGCCCCCAAACCAAGGCGTAATAATGCCGATCTATATCTCTATCCTTAAAATATCTAGCCAGCGTAGCATGAGCCACGTCATTTTTGGCTACCACCAATAAACCACTGGTGTCTTTATCAAGTCTGTGTACAATACCTGGCCTAAAAGGATCTTGATTTATTTCTGATAGCTTTTTCACATGAAATAGCAGCGCATTTACCAGTGTCCCCATCCAATTATTGTAAGCAGGGTGAGTTACCATTCCGGCCGCTTTATTAATCATTACTAAATCTTGGTCTTCGTAAACAATGTCTAAAGGAATATCTTCTGGCTCGGCATCTGGTGGTGGCGCTTCTGGCACACAAATATAGATGTCGTCCATGGCTTGAACCTTATAAGAGTTCTTTTGATGAACCCCATTAACCCAAACAAATTGATCATCAATAGCCTTCTGCACCTTATTGCGAGTAGCATTTTCGATATAATTGGTGATATATGTATCTAACCTGATAGGAGTGTTAAATCCCACAGGTACTTTAATCACGTACTCTGTGTATTCTTTACGTTTGTGCTCTTCAATCAAAATAAAATAGAATAACTTGCAAAATCAGCGGAAAATGTATTGTTCATCGAATCTCGTTCTTATCTTGTTAAGATAATGAAAGTACGTTTTAAACTCGAATCTAAACGTGCCTCTAAAATTACTAATTAAATTTAATCAATTAACTAGTGCTACGCTCTCTTCTGATACAGGATTTTGCTCTTATTGAACACACCGAAATTCTTTTTGAATCGGGCCTGAATATTATAACAGGAGAAACCGGTGCGGGTAAATCCATATTGATGGGTGCGCTTAATATGGTGCTCGGCGAACGCGCCCAAACCCACGTTATTAGGAACGGAAAGAATAAAGCCATAGCTGAAGCCCTTTTTATATTGCAAGACTCTCTGTCGCTGCAATTGGTTGAGCTACTCAAAGAAGAGAGCATTGAGCGAAATGGTAACGAGTGGCTTTTGCGCAGAGAAATTAAAGAGCACGGAAGCAGAGCTTTTATAAACGACAGCCCCATTTCAATAAATATGCTGAAAAAAGTGGGCGATTTACTGGTAGACCTCCACGGACAGCATGATCATCAGTTATTGTTAAAACCCGAATATCACCGTTTGGTGGTAGATCAAATTCCTGAAGTTGCACAAGAGCTACGTACTTATCAAAAAGTGTATAGCCAATGGATGCACGCTAAAAACGAGCTGAAAAGCCTAAAAATTAAGCAGCAGAAGCTAGACGAAAAGGTGCAACTCTATGAATTTCAGTGGAAGGAATTAGCCGATGCAAAACTCTATGTAGAAGAAGAGGAAGAGCTTTTAGCGGAACTTAAAAAACTAGATAATGCAGAAGATTTAAGCCAAAATACCGAAAAAGCTCTGGCTATAATTGAAGCTGATGACCAAGGCTTACTGCAAATGTCGCAGAAGTTAACGCAGCTTTTGGCCGACTTACAAGATATTGATGAGAGTTTTGAGCCTTATATAAAAGAAATAAAAACGGCTAAAATAAGTATCCAAGAAACGGCAAGTTTTCTGTCTTCCTATCAAGATAAAATAGTTTTTGACCCAAGTAGGCTAGAGCAATTGCGCCAAAGAATTAGGCAACTGCGCTCTTTGGAAAAAAAATATGCCAAAACTATTGAAGAGCTCATTGAGTACAGAGATCAAATTAAAGCAGAACTTGCGGAAGCAGATGGCTTTGATGATGCCATTAAAACCGCTGAAAATACGCTCAGCCTTTTTGCTATTGAATTGGGAAAGAAAGCTCAAAGCTTGCACGATAAAAGAGACAAAACCCAAGCCATGCTTTGTAAAGTAGTGGTAGAAAAGCTTCAAGAAATGGGCATTGTTCACCCTGCAATTGAAATGAAAGTTGAGTTTAATGAGAGCACAGAGGAAAAAGGAATTCCCGTAAAAAAGGGCTTCGTAGTTTGCGAAGAATTTGGCGCTGATACCATGTGGTTTGAGGTTTCCATGAACAAAGGTGAGCGTTTACGTCCGCTAGCCGACATCGCATCAGGCGGAGAGATTAGCCGAGTAATGCTGGCGTTTAAAGACGCTATGACAGCGCACAGTAGCATGCCGGTGATGGTCTTTGATGAAATAGATGCAGGAATTAGCGGCCGTATATCAGAAAAGGTAGGCCGAGTTATGCGAGGAATTTCATCTAGGGTTCAAATTTTAGCCATTACCCACTTAGCCCAAATAGCATCACAAGCAGATTACCATTTTGTGGTGCAAAAAGAAGAAATTGCAGGCAGAATAGAATCGAAAATTCAGCGATTAACAGATGAACAGCATATTCAAGAGATTGCTTCTTTGATAAGTGGTGAACAAATTACGCAGGCAAATCTAGCATCTGCTAAAGAATTAGTGGAAAAAGCTAGAGCCTAGCTAACTAGCTTACAAAAAAAGATTTTTTAATAAGGCTACTTTTCTTCGCCGGCATCTTTGGCGGCTATGTAGCATTCTTCTGCAAAAAGAGCGGCACCAATGATAGAAGCATCGGTCTTGAAATGAGCGGCTTTAAGAGGGGTATTTAATTTAATGAATGGGAAAGTTTTATCCGATTTCTCGCTTAATTTCCCGCCTAAAATGAACAAATCTGGATGCAGAATTTCTTCAAAAGCCTCTAGTACATCTTCAATGCGTTTGGCCCAGCCTTTACGGTTTAGTCCGGCAGCTTTTCTTGCGGTATTTGAAGCAATAAGCTCAGCCCATTTACCTTTTATTTCAACCCGGCCTAATTCTGTGTTCGGGATCAGGTATTTCCTAATAAACATAGATGAACCAATATATTGGCCAACGGTAAGCATTACGCATAGCCCGCCTTCATCCTTTCCTGCCCCCATCGCCATTTCGGCAATACCAGCTGCATCTGAGTGGTTTACCACATAACATGGCAAATCGTTGAGCTCTTTAAAGAATGATTCGGCATTTAGGTTCATCCAATTCTCGTGAACACGATCACTCGACAAAATAACCCCTTTAGTAACCGTTGCAGGGAAAGCAATACCAATTGGTCCTTCCCAATCAAAGTGTGCAACAATTTTGTGCAATTGAGAAAGTGCATCGCCTGGGGTTAGTGCTTTTTTAAAAGATAATTCTAGAGGTTCTGAATTTAGTGCGCCATTTTGTGTATCCACAACGGCTGCTTTAAAATAATTCAGGCCTATTTCTACTCCGAGTATGTTCATGTACAAAATTTAAAACAAATTGAGAAATTCCAATGTTAAATTTTACACAGAATTAATATAGTCTTAAAGTATTGATTATATGTAACTTACAGTGAATTTATTAAAAAAAATTATCTATTTAAGCTAAAATTCTTACCCAAGTATAGTTTTTTAGCTTCTTCATCTTCGGCTAACTCTTGGGTTGTGCCTTCCTTTAAAATTCGGCCTTCGTACATCAAATAAGCTCTGTCGGTAATTGCTAGGGTTTCGTGAACGCTATGATCTGTGATAAATATTCCGATATTTCTGAGGCGTAATTTGGAGACTATTTCCTGAATATCTTCAACAGCAATTGGATCTACGCCAGCAAAAGGTTCATCTAACAAAATAAATTTGGGGTCACTTGCCAATGCTCTAGCAATTTCCGTGCGTCTTCTTTCCCCACCAGACAGGCTGTAGCCCATGCCTTTAGCAACTTTTTGGAGATTAAATTCTTCAATAAGCGACTCTGTCTTTAGTTTTATCTCTGCTTTGGGTTTCCCTAAATATTGCATTACGGTACTAATATTTTCTTCAACCGTTAGGTTTCTGAACACACTAGCTTCCTGTGATAAATAACCAATTCCTTTACGAGCGCGTAAATACATTGGTAAAGGCGTGATATTCTGATCATTCAGCAGAATTTGGCCCTCATTCGCCTTTATATGGCCTACAAATAAATAGAATGTAGTTGTCTTACCGGCACCGTTTGGACCCAGTAAACCTACAATTTCACCCTGTTTAACATGAAGTGAAACCCCAGCAACTACTTCTCGATTTTTGTAGCGTTTTCTGAGGTTTTTTCCCGAAAGTATAGATCGCTCAGCTTGCATAGTTGAAAATACTAGAGTGAACGACCTATTTCATTGAGTGTATTTCCAATCAAACTAATTCTAGCTGATTGAGCAGTGAGCGGAAAATTTTAATACCGTCTTCTGAACCTAAATTAGCTTCCATTGCACGTTCAGGATGCGGCATCATGCCTAACACATTACCAGCGCCATTGGTAATACCTGCAATATTTGCAACGGAACCATTAATATTGGTCTGCTCGTTTACTTCGCCCATTTCATTGCTATAAGTAAAAGCTATTTGCTGATTATCTTGCAGCGCTTTTAAACCATCGTTATCAATAAAGAAATTGCCCTCACCATGAGCAACTGGTACATTTAAGATATCACCATGAGATAGCGCAGCGGTAAATGGGTTATGGGTACTCTCTACCTTTAGCTGCACATTTTTGCAAATAAAGCGTAAATCGCGATTTTGAAGCATTGCGCCAGGAAGTAAGTGCGCTTCTTGCAGAATCTGAAATCCATTACAGATACCAAGAACTTTACCACCGTTAGCGGCAAATTTACGTACTTCATTCATAATTGGGGAAAAGCGGGCAATGGCGCCGCATCTAAGGTAATCGCCATAGGAGAAACCGCCTGGAATAATAACGGCATCCACATTTTTTAAGTCGTGATCTTTGTGCCATAAAAAAGACACTTCAGCGCCCATTATGTGCTTTAATGCGTGGTATGCGTCATGATCGCAGTTAGAGCCAGGAAAAACTATTACGCCGAAATGTGCCATCGATGATTTATAAAATGGTTGAGT
>Ga0136587_1000010_pt1 | contig 53637 bp, 59 predicted proteins | sample AntRauMFilla1563_FD_101386 | JGI IMG/M metagenome (GOLD analysis project Ga0136587, IMG submission 101386) | Saline lake microbial communities from Rauer Islands, Antarctica - Metagenome Filla 1 #563 | ecosystem: Environmental > Aquatic > Non-marine Saline and Alkaline > Saline | place... | reverse complement strand
TTTCTTCATTAGAAAATAAGTGAGATTATTCATCTAATATACTGAAAATCAATGCTTTATTCTAATTTATTAACATTTAATTTGTTGGTTTTCAATGAATTATATTTTTGTCATGTACTAAAATGTTTCATCTAATTTAATGGCAGGTTCAAAGATAAAAGCAAACTTGAATTATGAAATAAGTAATGTTTCTTATCAAATTGAAAATCAATCAAAAGAATTTGTGCAATCCTTGATGAAGGGAGCAAAAATAAAGAGTGATTTAGAAATCAGACTTGATGAATATAAGGATTTATCCAAAAACGAACTTTTAATCAAAGAGGAAAGTCAAAAAATTGCTCAATACTTTTATATTAACTACCTGACAATCTTGAATCAAACTAAAATTCTAGTAGGAATTTATTGTAATTGAATGAGAAATGAAAATGAATGTCAGCGTACAACAATGGCTTATACGCTATATGCCTGCCGCAGGCGCAACACAGGCACAAAGTGCATAGCCGAAACGTTGACCACAATATGAAAAAACTACTAACGATAATATTAATTTTAACAATTAGTCTTTGTTTTTCGCAAACAAAAGAACAACTGATTGATTCAATTATTAAAGTTAATAGAGTGGAATCCGATTGCGTTGGATACGGTTGTATGGTAAGTCCTCAATACAAAAGATTTCAAAAATTAAAGAAAAAAATATCCGACAATGAACTAATTGAATTATCCAAACACGAAAACCCAACCATTCGGACTTACGCTTCTAAAGAACTTATCCAATCAGAGATAGGAAACGTTCCTGAATTATTATCAACTGAATTGCAAAAAAATGAAATGGTTGAGACTTTTGAAGGTTGTATAATGGATGTTAAACCCATTTCATCAATCATTTATCACGAATATTTGAATAAAATCCGAATAGAAGCATCACGAAAAATTAAAGGAAATAATTATAAACAAAATTTAGCAATGCAAAAAGCACTTGCGACTGACTTGACTATGGAAAAGTTGGATAGCATAATTATCTATTCAGAAAAAGAAATTTACTGGCTACTTTATGACAGAACTTTTGAGAATAGAAAACATAAAACAAGTTATCTACCACGAATTGAGGAGTTGGATTTTAATATGAATAATGCTTATGCATTTGATTATTTAAAAAAGTATTATTCAATTGAATATTCGGACAAATTGGACAACTATTTAAGAACTGTCTTTCCAAAAGCCAAATTTCAAACCGAAAATGAAGTTTTCTATTTGCACTCATTTATTGAAACATTATTGGAAAGAAAAAACGAAGAATTTAAGAAAATTGCGATAAGTAAATTAAGAACAGAAAAAGTTTGGAAAGAACGAAAAGGTTGGTTCAATACGACTTTGAAAAAACACGGAATTAAACTCTGAAAATAAAATACTGTAGGCAATATCGTAAATAATTCATTTCTAGCTTACTTACGAAAATCCTTGCAGACTTTCTATCTGTGTTTTATTTAGAAGATTTAGTGTTTAAAACACGCGACTAACCTCTAGCAAATACGTTTGAGATAATTAAAAAAATCGTTCACAAAAATAAAAGTCGGATTATTTTTGAAAAAAAACTAAAAACAGAAACAAAATATTATTTGGAGATGCCAATTCCATAATATCCTTTAAAAGTGTTCATGAAGTAAATGTTTCACCGATAGAACTTTTTTTTAAATCTATGAATTATTAAATTTAAATTATATTTATACAGCTATAAAAACCAAAATTTTGCAAAAATTCATTATCCATTTGTTAGCAGTTTTTTTTATTTGCAGCGCATATAGCCAAAATAAAATAACTGTTTCTCAGCACCCATCCTGGGTCGATTTTCAAGACTATAATAAATCCCCAGAAGTAGACGAGGGTGAAATTACACAAGGCACATTAATACTTTTAGCCGACTATCAAACGAATATCTTAAAACAAGAAGTTTATTTTAGATTAGTAACTTAAATAACAGATAATGTAGGGATACAGTCTGGCTCTAATATTAATGCAGTTTACGATCCGTTATATCAAAAGTTGACTTTTCATGCGATTAACATTATAAAAGATGGAAAAAAAATAAATAAGTTGATTCCTGACCATTTTCAAGTGATTAGACGTGAATTAAATGCTGAAAATTTTATCTACGATGGAACACTATCTGCAATGTTAAATATGGCAGATGTTCGCAATGGAGATATTATTGATTTAAGCTATACCACTAAGGGATTTAATCCAATTCATAATGGTAAGTTTTCTAATAGTTTTGTTTTAAATGATTATGTGCCTATTGGAAAAATTAATGTGTCTATTAATACAAAAAATAAGCTTAATTATAAGACTTATAATACAACGCATCAGTTAAAAATAATTAAGAAAAATGGAATGATTAATTATAATTGGACTGTTGAAATACCTGACCGCTTTTCGTATGAAGATAATATACCACCATGGAAAATAGTAATGTCTACAATTGTTGTTAGTGACTATAAGTCATGGAAAGAAGTCGTAAAATGGGCTGCTAATATTTACTCAACAAACGAAACCTTAAGTACTGTCCTTAAAATGAAAGTAAGCGAAATTAGCGCAAGCTATAATACGCAAGGTGAAAAAATAAAAGCAATTCTTGATTTTGTACAGAACGACATTAGATATTTAGGTTTAGAGTATGGTATTGGTAGTTACAAGCCGAATTCTCCTAATAAAGTTTTTGAGCAGCGCTATGGCGACTGTAAAGACAAGAGTTTACTTATGGTGCAAATGCTCAAAGAAATAAACGTAGAAGCGTATCCGATGTTTCTTAATACTACAATGAAAAGCACCATTACAGAATTACCTCCATCCCCAACTTTCTTTGATCATTGTGTGGTTAAGGTAATTGACGAAGAAAAACGAGAATTATATTACGACCCTACAATCTATAATCAAGGAGGTACTTATAAAAATACACACTTCCCTAATTATGAGTATGGACTAGTTATTAAAAAGAACAACAGGGCTTTTGATACCATAATGTCTTCATCTGATAACAAAGTAACTACTTTAGAAGAATACGTCATCAAGGAAGTCAATGGTGGAGCCACTTTAAATGTGACTAGTACGTATACAGATGTTGAAGCCGACAGAATGCGTAATTATTTTAAGAATAATAGTAAAAGTACTATCATAAAAGAGTATGAAAACTATTATGCAAACTTCTATTCTAAAATTAAAATAGTAGATAAACCCTCTGTGAATGATGATGTATCTAAAAATGAATTTAAAGTTACAGAATCTTACGCTATAGACAGCATTTGGAGACCCATGGAAATGAAACCAGATTTTATAGCTATTGATTTTGTGCCTTCTAGTTTAAAAGAAGTATTGTACGTGCCTAATATGGAAAATAGAAAAAATGCAATGGCTTTACAATATCCTGTTTCTAGAGAACATAGGACAAATATTATTTTACCAAGCGCATGGCAGATAGAAAAGAATAATGATATTGTTAGCAATGCCATTTTTTACTATGACTTTAATGTAGAGTTCGATAAAAAGAAAAATGAAGTACAGCTTAAAAGCTATCTCAAAATTCAAAAACCTTCAGTTACACCAGATGAATTTACAACTTATTATAAGGATTTAAATGCATTGGAAAAGTCGTTTGGGTACACTATTTTTATTCCTAAAAACCCAAAAAAACTTCAGGATAGCAGCTTTTTTTTAAGCTTAGGTAAAATCGCTTTTTTTCTTTTTTTGATTGGTGGTTTTATATTTTTTCTAATTTGGATATTGTCTAAGAAAAAGAAAACTTATATATAAAACACTTAAGTATTATTACTGAACCAAGCCTTGAAAACAAACAAATTCGAATAGAAAAAGTGGACTCAGCTGTGTTTATATGAAAATAACTATAGCCAACAAAGTACTGTTTTAAATAAACAAGTAAAAGGCGTTAATTTCTTACTAAAGTACTTCGATAGGTAACATTGTACATCAAACCTGATTTAGCACTAGCAAAGGCTTGTTTTAATAACTTATTACAGACTGCTTTTTGCTATTTCATTTAGCTACAATCTACTCACAAATATCCCTACAAGCCTTGTTTCACCAGCCTGCCGATAGGTTTACAGGCGTTAAAACTACACATGAATGCTAAATCATGCAGTTTTTGATTTCCTATTTTACTGATACGGCTTCGTCCATTTACACTGCTTCCTTTTTTCCAATTATGGGTGTTCGTCCTGCATAACTCACTTTTACTTGCAAAACGGTCAAAGCCATCTGTCAAGACAACCAAAATTTCAGCTGTTTTATTTCCAATCTCTAGTGTCATTTTTAGGCGTGTAAAACGTCTTGATCTTTTTTTTGGCTACTATTAATAGTTTGTCTTCCAAGGTTTTTATCCCCTTTTGAATTTATTTTAAACTACTTTCCAAATAGGGAAGGACCCTTATGGCACTCATCATTTATAAAAATAGATAGTGTCCTTAAAAATAATTGTGGACATGAAGATGACTAAAACCTGCGTTAGCGATATAAGGGAAAAATAAGCGAGTAGTGCTGGCAAACCTCCGTCGCCTTAGAATTTTAAATGCAGCATTTTAGTAGTTAATTAAAAGCCCCTTGTATACTATATATGAAAGTGTTAGTTTAGTTGATTATAAAACAACATCCTAAATAGATATATACCCTATACTGAGGATTTGAATAGTGGTTTCGCGGATTTTGGCGCACATATGAAAAAAAAACCAATCACACGTTCAAGCACATTTCATTTCGCTTCTGCCTGACAAAATAAAAAGAGCTTTCATTTACCTGCTCACTCCAAGAATAATATTCAATATAAATTAGAAAATTGTCCCAAATAATTACTAAATTTGGGACATAAATGAGTGAACAATGACTAAATCAGTTCAAACTAGAATTGAAAACGAAATAAAATCAATAAAAAGAGGCAGTATTCTATTCCCATCTAACTTTGATGATATAGGAAATGTTGAAGTTGTGAAAAAATCATTATTAAGACTTGAAAACAAAAAGTTCTTAGTAAGATTAGCTCATGGAATATATCTATACCCAAAACAAGACAAACTTTTAGGGGTTTTATATCCTACAATAGAAGAAATTGCAGTTTCAATTGCAGAACGAGATAAAGCACGAATTATCCCAACAGGAACAACAGCTCTTAATAAATTAGGATTATCAACTCAAATTTCAATGAACATTGTTTTCTTAACTGACGGAGCTCCAAGAAGTATATTGGTTGGTAAAAGAACAATAAAACTCAAACGAACATCCCCAAAAAATTTAGCTGTAAAAGGAAAAATTACAAGTTTAATTATTCAAGCTCTTAAGGAAATTGGAAAGGACAATGTAACAGCAGAGCAATTAGAAAAAATCAAAATACATCTTGAAAAAGAAAAACAAGAAATTATAGAACATGATGCTAAACTAGCTCCTGTTTGGATATCAAAAATCATGAAGAATAATTAAATATGAATGCGTTTATAAAACTTAGCAAAAAAGATAAACTGAACATATTCAATCAAGTCAGTGAAAAAACTGGGCTTCCATCTTTTGCAGTTGAAAAAGATTGGTGGGTAACTTTATCATTGAATATTATATTTTCATTGACTTATTCAAAACATATTGTTTTTAAAGGAGGAACATCTTTAAGTAAAGCATGGAATTTAATTGAACGTTTTTCAGAAGATATTGACTTGGTAGTTAACAGAAAATATTTAGGTTTTGAAGGTGAATTGAGTAAAACTCAAGTTAAAAAATTACGTAAAGTTTCTTGTTCTTTTATTGGAAATGAATTTTATAAAGACATCAATGATGCTTTAATTAAACTAGGTGTTCAAGATTATGAATTAGTTGTTCAAGAAACAAAAGAAACGGACACTGATCCTTTAGTTATTGAATTACAATATAAATCTTTAACAGAAACATCTCACTATTTAAGACCAAGAGTTTTGATAGAAGTTGGCGCACGTTCCTTAATGGAACCTGTAGAAAATAGATCTATTATTTCTATGGTTTCTGAGGAATTTAGAGAACTACCCTTTGCTGAAACAGAAATAACAATCCCTGTTGTTTCTCCTAAGCGAACCTTTCTTGAGAAGATATTCCTATTGCATGAGGAATTCCAAAAAGACACTAAGTTTATAAGAGTAGAAAGAATGAGTCGTCATTTGTATGATTTAGAAAAACTAATGGATACAATTCACGGCACAGAAGCTTTGAATGATATTGAATTATACGATACAATTGTAGCACACAGAAAAAATTTCAATGCAATAAGAGGAATTGACTACGCAAACCATAGCCCTCAATTAATTAGCATTCTACCACCAGAAGAAACAATAAAAGAATGGGAGAAAGATTATAAAACCATGCAAGAAAGTATGTTTTATGGTGCTACTTTACCTTTTAGCAAATTAATGGAACGCATAGCTGAACTAAACAGCCGAATTAAAACAATGTAATGATGGAAGAAAAACATATTAGGCAAGAATTAGAAAGAACCTTAGCTAATGATTCTAATAATTACAACAAAATATTAGAATTATCAACAAAACTTGCAAGTTTTGACAAAAATAATGTGTGGCTTAGTGTAGATGCAGGTGTAATTGATCGATTAGGTAGTGAATTAGTCGCTAGACAATAAATAGCTGTATATTTACTAGTTAAAAACACTTATGATGCTGATAAAATAAAATCTGACCCATTTTTTATCGGAGAAAAAGCAAAAGACTCACGACTTGACTTTAACATAACAACGGATATTGGATTTATCCATTCCTATTTGATTTTCACTACTGGTCTTTTATTTGCTTTGAAGCCACACATAAACAAGCCTTTAAAAGAAACTGTTTCCTTAAAAGGAAAAGAATATAGCACATATCGACAAAATATGTAAGATTCGTTTTATTCAATGTATGCGAGTGTTTGCTTTGAAAAGCTATATAACTTTTGGGATAGAATTGGAGACAAAATTGCAAACGAATTTCCTTCAAAATTTCCAAATCCAAAAAGAGTAATGTTTGCAAACGTGATTGATAAACTGAAAGAAGATTTTGAAACAGACGAGAACTTTATGTGGTTAATTGCTTTTAGAAACGACGGTTTCAAAGATTTTAATGACAAAAGAAAATTAGTAGTTCATTACGAACAGAAAGAGACGAAATACCAAACAGCTATTTTGGATAAGATTGGAGATATGCAAAAAATAGAAGAGATATTTTTGGAAAAATCTACTTTACCGAATTTTTCAAAAGGCATATTGACTTATCCAACAAAGGAATATTAAAAACGTATGATTTCGTTAAAAGCATAGTGTAAAAAACATGCTACAACAACTTATGTATCCCATAAATAGGTAGTTGCTTAATTCAAATTAAAGCTCTAAAAAATAATTATCTAAAATAACTAAGTATTTGGCGTGCCGATAAGTCAACACTTCGACAGGCCTTACTGGCAAGACACGACAGGAAGGCTGTCAGTGGAGTCCGCTATATGATTCGTTGACTGATCTGGGTTTTTTAAAAAAGGGGGGAATTCGATGAGTTGGCAAGAACCTTACAAGAGGAGAAGGTGGTTTTAAAACTGCTTTCCAAATAGGCAGACCCTTTTATTCCACTCATTATTTTTGAAAATAAATAGTGTCTTTAAAAATAATTGCAAAAATGAAAATGACGAAAACCTGCGTTTGTGATACAAGGAAAAAACAAGCGAGTAGTATTGGCAAACCTCCGATGCATCAGAACCTAGAATGCAGCATTTTTAGTGGTTAATTATAAGTCCCTTGGATAATATATATGAAATTGTTAGTTTAGTTGATCATAAAAATAACGTCCTAAATAGATATATACTTTATACTGAAGATTTTAATAGGGGTCATACAGACGCTGTGCCCAATCAAAAATTTCGTTTCACTCCACAATTATAGCGAAATGATCGTATCTTTGATAATATCAAATGATAGTATCAAGAATGAAACCACCTTACGAAATAACATCTTCTATTTTAAAGTTAATAACTTCCATTTCAGAAAAAATAGGGGAAGTAAATGCTAACTTACTAAACAAACCTTCTCCTAAATTAAGAAAACAGAATAGAATTAAAACTATTCATTCTTCTTTAAGAATTGAAGGAAACATACTTACAGAAGAACAAATAACAGCGCTTCTCGAAAACAAGAGAGTTATTGGTCCAAAAAAAGATGTCGTTGAAGTTTTAAATGCAATAAAAATATATGAAAATTTAGACATTTACAAACCATCTAATGAAAAGTCATTTCTAAAAGCTCATCAAGACTTAATGGAAAGCCTCATTGAAGATGCTGGAAAATACAGGAAACAAAGCGTTGGAATTGTAAAAGGTTCAAAAATAGAACATGTAGCTCCACCTTTTGGAAACCTTCCATACTTAATGAAAGACCTTTTTGAATACTTAAAAAAGTCAGACGAAATTGAGTTAATTAAAAGTTGCGTTTTCCATTATGAAATGGAGTTTATACATCCATTTTTAGATGGGAATGGAAGAATGGGAAGATTATGGCAAACTCTGATTTTAATGGAAAAATATCCAATCTTTGAGTTTTTACCTTTCGAGACTTTAATTAGTAACGATCAGGAAAAATATTATAAAGCTTTAGCGGAAAGTGATAAATCTGGAAAATCAACACAGTTTATTGAATACATGTTAGGAGTAATTGATATTTCAATAAGTGAATTATTAAATTTCAATAATCGAACATTAAATGAAAAAGACAGATTAGAATATTTTGTCTCTTTAAATAAGATTCAATTTACGAGAAAGGATTATATGGATATTTTCAAAGATATTTCTTCGGCAACTGCAAGTAGAGATTTAAAAAAAGGAACAGAGTTGAAAATATTTGAGAAAATTGGAGAACTAAATAAAACGATTTATAAACTAATAACGTGGCATAATAACTAAACATATTGCCTGCCGATAGGCCAACGCTATATGATTTGTTGACTGATCCGGTATTTTTAAATAAGGGGGAAACTCTATGAGTTGGCAAGAACCTTACACGAGGAGAAGGTTGTTCTAAAACTGATTTCCAAATAGGGAAGCACTTTTGAGGCACTAATTATTTTTGAAAATAAATGGTGTCTTTAAAAATAATTATGCAGGTAAAAATGACGAAAACCTGCGTTTGCTTTTATAATAAAAAAGAATAAGCGAGTAGTGTTGGCAATCCTCCGTCGCCTTAGAATCTTGAATGTATCATTTTTAGTAGTTAATTAAAAGTCCCTTGGATACTATATATGAAAGTCTTAGTTTAGTTGATAATAAAAATAATCCCATATATATCTTTGGTATCTTAAATTAGGGTTTCATTTTATCCTTAATTTTATAAAGTAAAATTAAATTAATCAGGGATAAAAGAAAACTACATACAACAGGACCTATGAATAACGCCCCGAAGGGGCACTATTCATAGGTCTATCGTTAGCCATAAGCAAAAAAAATAGAAATAAAATTAAACTTACGTAATAAATTATTAAATTTGTACGTAAAAAATTTGTTATGGACAAAAAATTGACATTAAGTTTGGATAAAACTATTATTGAAAGCGCAAAAAATTATGCCAAATCGAACAATATTAGTTTGTCAAAACTTATCGAATCGTATTTAACTACGTTGACTAAACAAAAAAGAAATCCAGTGGATATAACCCCTCTTGTGGAAAGTTTGAGTGGTGTAATATCACTTGATAAAGATTTTGATGTGAAAGATTCATATTCTGATTATCTAATTGAGAAATATAAATGAGCAGATTACTAATTGACACAAATATCGTCATTGATTTACTTGCAAAACGAGATAAATTTTATGATGAAGCTGCCGACTTATTTTCTCGTGCAGACAAAAAAGAATTAGAGTTGTCAATTTCTTCTTTGACATTCGCCAACATAAATTATATTCTGACAAAACTTAAGTCTGCAAAAGAAGCAAGAGAAATATTGAGAAAATTTAAAGTGCTAGTTGAACTTTTAAGCTTAGATGATAAAATAACAGAATTAGCTTTGAGTGATGATGATTTTCCAGATTTCGAGGATGGATTGCAATACTATTCTGCCATCGAAAATCAAATTGATGTGATTATTACACGGAATAAAAAGGATTTTAAAAACTCGAAAATTCCTGTTTTAAGTGCAAAAGAATATTTAGCTCGGAAATAGTGCCAGTGGAATCCGCTACATGATGTGTTGACTGATCCGGGATTTTTAAACAAGGGGGAAGATTAGATGAGTTGGCAAGAACCTTAGACAAGGAGAAGGTTGCTTTTAGTGATGTTTCCAAATAGGGGAGTACCTTTACTTCACTCATTATTTTTATAAAATAAATAGTGTCCTTAAAAATAATTAAGGAAGTGAAAATGACGAAAACCTGCGTTTGTGATACAAGGAAAAAATAAGCGAGTAGTATCAGCAAACCTCCGTTACTTTAGAATCTTGGCTACAGCATTTTTAGTGGTTAATTAAAATTTCTTGGATAAAATGTTTGAAAGTGTTAGTTTAGATAAAAATAAAACTAAGTTCTAAATAGATATATACCCATACTGAAGATTTGAATAGGGGTTAAACGGATGTTATGAACCATTTATAAAAACTGTTGTGACCGCCTATAAACTCAACTTAGAATACTATGAAAAAAAAGATCATCATATATTTCAATAGGCTTCGTGAGCGTTTATGGTTTAGACCTTTTGTATTTTGTTTATTCTCAGTGGCAGCCGCACTGATTGCCCACCAAGCCGATGGGACCAGACTTAATGATCTTGTTCCAATTATAAAAATAGAATCGATTGAAGGACTTTTGGACATTCTATCAGCTAGCATGTTGGTCATCTCAATATTTGCAGTTGGATCGATGATTTCAGCTTACTCCGCTGCAGGTAGAACAGCAACTCCAAGATCATTTAAAATTGTAATCACAGACGATGTGTCGCAAAACGCTCTTTCTACATTTATAGGAGCATTTATATTTAGCATTGTGGCTACAGTTGCCATGGATAATGGTTATTATAACCAGGCGGGGAAATTTATTCTCTTCTTGATCACTCTCATATTCTTTGCCTTAGTCATTCTTACCTTTTTAAAATGGGTAGACAATATTTCGAGATTAGGAAGATTGGAGCATACCATCATGCAGGTAGAAGCAGTTGCCACGAAATCTTTATCCAGCTACATTAAAAATCCTTTGCTCAATGCTCTTCCCATAACTGGCGTTTTCCCAGATAAAAAATCAGTGCTTGGTGATTCAACAGGATATGTTCAACATATAAATATGGATGCTTTACAGGAAATGGCTAAAGAGATGGAATTGAAAATTAGGCTTAATTGTCTTCCTGGTAAGTTTATTCATGAAAATTTTGAAATTGCTTTCGTCCGCATTGGACATGATGCAGATATGAGTAAAGTGACTCAAAAGGTCAATAGTGCTATTCACATTGGTCATACAAGATTATTTGACGAAGACCCTCGATTTGGGTTAATTACATTAACAGAGATTGCCAGTCGAGCATTATCTATTGGTACTAATGATCCCTGAACGGCCATACAAATTATTGGTAGCCTAGAGCGACTCTTTTTTTTATGGAATGCTGAGACTGAAAATAGCACAGAAAGTAATGTACTTTATGATTGTATAGAAGTTCCACAAATCTCGATGGAAGATTTTTTTGATGATGTATTTAGGCCAATTTCTAGGGATGGTGCCGAAAATATAGAAGTAATGTTGCGATTGCAAATAGCATTTAATTCATTATACACCATAAATCATGCTGAAATTAAAGCAGCCGCAATTCAATATTCAAAGTATGCTTTCAATAGAGCCGAATTGGTAATAAAATTGAAACATGACCTGGATATTTTAGAAAAGAAATGCTTATTTTGTAAATAGAAGACAGATACACAACACATGGTATATTGTATTTGGATTTCAGAGGTTTTCGAAGGTTTGTGGCTTGTAAAAAAAGCAGGTGTAACCTTATAGGAAATCGCTTCGCAATCCCACCACGGTTCATACACATCAAAGTTTGGTTAATATAAATTACTTCACTGAATTCAATAAGAAAAATAATGGAAATAGAATCTGAAATTTTAGTCGTAATTATTGCCTCGGTTGCCTCACTTATTATCGGAACTATAAATATCATTTTTAATCAAAAGATTTACGCAAGACAAAACGAAATAGAATTAAAAAAAACTAAAATAGACCTTTTCGAAAATTGAAGGCAAAAGCTAGAAAGGTATAAGTTTGAAATATCAAATCGAGAAAGTGAAGTTCATGAATTAAGCTCGATGGAAGATGTCGGTCTGCTTGCTAATCATTTTTCAAAGAATATCAAAGATGTCATTGTAATCTCTCATATATTAAGTGAAGAATTTGTAAATAAATTAAAGCTATCTATGAGCAAATTAAACCAGCATAGTATTGATGAAAAAATCGGTAATAAAGCCGATTATGACAAGGCATTTGAAGAAGTAAAATATATGAGTAAATTGAATGAGCTTATTCCTATTGAGCTTGAAAAAAAGTTGTTCGAGATTGAGAGCTTAAGAAATAGAACAAAAATTAAAACGATAAAAGCCACTCACAACAACTCAGTATTCGTGTTGCCAGTAAAGCTTGTGTCATATTCTTGGTAACCCAACAAGGATGCTTCGATCCTTTGGGCTTGATTGAATCGATTGTTTGACGATGATTCTATGGGGGTGTGTTGATTTTTGGGGATGGTTTTCGAGTTAAGCATAAGTATTTTTTTTATATCATCATCATACTAAGTGTATACAAATTTAAGTAGTCTAGACCCCTAGCTATGTTGTGGTCAGCTTGGTGTTTACATTGTAAAGAAAGCGGCATTAAACCATCAGGCCATTGGATAATAGGTATGAAAGTGCTAGTTTAGATGAAAATAAAACAACGTTCTAAATACATATATACCCTATGCTGAAGAGTTGAATAGGGTTTATACGGATGTTGTAAACAATTATGAAAAAAATCCTAGCCCTACTTCTAATTTTTGTTCTCACAGGATGTGGTTTTAAATATCAAAGAAATCATTCGGAATATACTGAACAAGAAATAGTAGAAAGAGCAAAGGCATATTTCGGATATGATTTTGATTTTCAAAATAAATACAATCAATACTTTGTTGACGGAAAAAAATTATCAGTAGAGAGTATTAAAACTTTGTTGACACGTTTTAAAGAAAAAGATTATAGAAAAATCAACTTTGAGAAAATAGATTGCGGAGAAAATGATACCGAAAAGAAATGTGGCATTTTATTAAAGATTGACACTAAATTATCCATACAAACTGAACAGCAAAAAAGAGAAATCTTTGAGAAAAATAAAAAATTATATGATGATGCTTATTCTTCGGGAGTTTTAGTTCGTGATATGGATATGTGTCCAGAGTGTAAACTTATTACTATCGATTATAAACCTTATCACGACAGAGAGGCGAGAACAGAATTGAATGAAATCAAAATCGAAAACATCGAATATATAGCTGAATACAACAAACCACTGAATCCTTATTTTTTTGGCTCAATGGGCAAAGCAGGTTGGATACAAATATGGACAAAATAACTGTTTACAACAACGTATATAAAACATAGCTATTACACGCTTTCCGAGAGGTTGTGTGTATTTGCAAAGTCGGCCAAATTTTTTAATTTAGCATTTTGAGAAAATAAGATAAAAAGAAAATTAAAAAATTCGGCTCGTATATAATCCTAAAGTCAGCGTCTATTTATACGCTACGTTTCATATACCAAACGTTGTGGGTAATGTGAGGAACGAACAACATTTGAATTAAAATTATAGTTATATCTTTAAAAGAAAAACAAAATGAATAAATACTCAAAAATTTTAGGAATGATTGTTATTACATTATTTCTATTTTCCTGTAATGGAAAAACTAACCAACAAACCGAAAAGACTAAATCTAAATACGAAACCATTTTAGAAAATGGAAAGATTAAAGTAGGTTATATTTCATATCCTCCAAGTTTTATTGTTAATGCTGATGGTAGTAAGTCAGGTATCTTCTATGAAGTAATGGAGAAAATCGGAGAAAATTTAGGTCTTGAGGTGGTTTATGAAGAGGAAGTAACTTGGGATGGAATGATAGAATCTGTTAAGCAAGGGAAAATTGATATGGTTGTAACAGGAATTTGGCCAACAAGTCAAAGAGGTAAACACGTAGATTTTGCAAACCCTCTTTTTTATAGTGTTGTAAAAGCATATACAAGTTATGGTAATACTAAATTCGACAACAATTTAAGTAGTATAAACTCCCCTAATGTAACAATATCTACAATTGACGGAGAAATGACTTCAATTATTGCAGATTTTGATTTTCCTAATGCAAAAAAACAAGCTGTTACACAACTTACAGGTGTTGCTCAAACATTACTTGAAATAAAATCTAAAAAAGCAGATGTCACTTTTGTAGAACCTGCAATTGCTTTAGAGTTTGCAAATAAAAACCCGAATTCAATTCAAGAAGTAAAAGACATAAAGCCACTTCGTGTTTTTCCGAATTCTATGCTATTACCAAAAGGAGCAGTAGAATTGCAATCTACATTAAACATTGCAATAGAAGAACTCCTCAATAATGGATTTATAGACCAAGTTATTGCTAAATATGAGAAATATCCAAATTCATTTTACAAAGTTAATCAACCATTCAAATTGCCTTAAATTTAAAGATGAAAGAAACCTTTGATTTAATATTCAAGTATAAAGAAGCTTTTGGAGATGGATTATTAGTTACAATTCAACTTGTATTAATAGTTTGGATTTTAGGTGTTCTAATTGGTAGTCTATTAGGTATTTTATCGTCAAAATACAAGAAAAGTTTAGGAGCATTAGTTCGTGTAATTTCTTTTGTTTTAACTGGTATACCAATTCTAGTATTTTTATTTTGGTTACACTATCCTGCACAAAGTATTCTTAATATTAATGTTTCTCCATTTATTACTGCTACATTTATGTTAGCTATAATCAACATTCTTGCTGTAGCTGACTTGGTTAGAGGTGGAATAAACAATCTTCCTTATCAATATATTGAAGTAGCAAAAATGTGTGGAATCACTCCAATAAAACGTGCTTTAAAAATAGAACTTCCACTTATATTTAGACACATTTTTCCTTCTGTATTAAATACACAAGTTAATATGCTACATATGTCTCTTTTTGCTAGTTTAATTTCTGTAAATGAAATTTTTAGAGTTGCTCAAAGAGTAATTTCTATAGAATACAAACCAGTTGAAATTTACACAGCTTTAGGTATTTTCTTTCTTTTAGTTTCATTACCATTAAATGGTTTTGCTTATTATTTCAAACAAAAATATAGTAGAAACTTATCAGAAAAATAATGATTATCGCAAAAAATATATCAAAATCCTACAACGGTAAGCAAATTATTAAAAATGTAAACCTTGAAATAAATACTAATGAAATTACTGTTTTATTTGGTCCAAGTGGTTGTGGTAAAACTACACTATGTAGAAATATCTCCTTACTGGAAAAACCTGATACAGGAACTCTTGAAATATTTGAAACGTCTTATGACTTCAGTAATAATAAAGAATTTCAAAGCAAACCTCATTCAAAAGTAAACTTCGTATTTCAGCAACTATTTTTATGGCCTCACCTAACTAATAAAGAAAATATTTTACTTGCTGTAAAGGAACTTACACAAAAGAAAGAAGAACTATTTGACCAACTCACTAATTTTTTAAATATTAACAACATATTAGATAATTACCCAAATCAATCTTCACTTGGTCAAAAACAAAGAGTTGCAATTGCAAGGGTTTTAATACTTGAACCAGCCTTTATATTCTTTGATGAAATAACAAGTGCATTGGACATAGTTCAGACTAAAAACATTATTAAATTGATACAAGACTTAAAAAAGCAAGGTCTGGGCTCATTAATAATTACGCACGATTTATTCTTTATGGAAAAAATTGCTGACAATTTAATTTTTATGAATGAGGGAAAGATTATTGAACTTGGTGGAACTAATATTTTGAAACATCCAAAAACTGAAATTTTAAAAAAATTCTTAGACATATGAATTATCTAAATCAAACAAAAAAAGACTGGTGGATTTATGGAATAATTTTAGGTATTTGGTATTTTTTATTTAAGATTGCTATAGGTAAAGAACTATTCTTGTTTTCTTGGTTGAATATTTTTTTAGGAATAATTATTCCTTTATTTATTATTTTTATTATTTCAATAGTCACTTATAAAACCTACAAAATAAGAGAAGTAATAGCTGAAAAAACTGCGCTTCTTGAATCTATTGAAAAATCAAAAAAACACGATTTAACTAATCAAATTAAACTTCTAAAAAATAAAAATGAAAGTCTCCTAAATAAACAAAAGAAAAAAAAACAAGTTTATGATAGATTTGAGGATGTAATAAAAAAGGGGAGGAAAAACTTTCAATCAATTGCGATAAATTATAATCCTTTTTTTTATAGAGGAAAAGAACAAACAACCGGAATTGGGTATGATTTAATTGAATCTATATTTTCACCATTTTCAGATATTAAATTTCAAAAATTTAGTAATACAAATCAGTCAACTTATAATTGGGAAAGTATTTTAGAAACATTTAATGATAGAAATAATAAGATTGATTTTATTTTCACTCCACTTTACGAAACCAGGAGTAGATTGTATAAGTACGATATCGTGTACAGTACACCTCTTTTTTATAGTAGTTTTGGCCTATATATGAGAAAAGATGATTTTGAATCAGGTAAAACGTATGCTAAAATAGCTAAAGACAAAGTTGGATACTCTGAACTTAAAGACTTATTCACCCGAAAGGTTTTTAATGAACTGAAGTTTAAGTTTCTAAAAGGTGAAATTTCAGAATTACTTAAATCTAAAATAACAAGAACACCTTTACAAGCCATTCCAGCTACTATCTTTACAGACGACGAATTTGAGGAAATGTTAGTAAATGTAGGCGATTCATCAACAGAAGGAGATGTTGTATTTATGGAAGTTTTTAAAGCAGAAAAAATAATTAAAAGAAAGAAAATAACTAATCTAATAAATATACTTGATGAACACTCACTTGTTTATCCTGTTGGTCTAGTTTTCAGAAAAGAAGAAACTGTATTAAGAAATTTTGTAAATCTGCGAATAACAGAATTGAAAATGAATGGCTTAATGCAAAAAATAATAAATGAAAATGCAAAAGATTATGGTTTACAAAATCAAACAGAAATAGACCGAGCATTTATTCAGAAATATGATTTTTCAAAGATAGATTCTAATTATAATGATAGCGAAATACTTTTTTCTGAAAAACTCAAAAACGAATATGACACTTTAGAGGATATTTATGGTAACTATATTTCATTTCAAAAAAATATATCTAGCATAATAAAAGAATTTAGACCCAATGAAAAACTGAATATACTTGAAATTGGTTACGGCTCTGGAATTACTACAAAAATTATTGCTGAATCATTAACTTATGATAGCGTGATAAATATTCTTGACAACGACAAGGATATGGAGAGAATCTCAAAGAATAATAGAGCATTGAAAAGTTTAAATCTTAATTATTTTCATAAAGATATTTCTCGTTTTTTAGAACAATATGAAGGTGAACCTTTTGACTTAATAATTTCAGCATATACGATTCACAATTTTTCAAATAAATACAGAGAAAAATTATATAAGTTGCTCTATAAAAATATGAGTAAAAACTCTCTTTTAATAAATGCAGATAAATATGCAAATCACGATTTAAATGATAGAATAGATGCCTTAAATTTTAGAATTAATAAGTACACTAACTACTTAAAAGAGAATCCTGACAAAAATGATTTCATTGAGGAATGGGTGGCACATTATGTTAAAGACCAATCGAATGAATTTGTAATGATAAAGGACGATGCACTAACAAAATTAAAAGAATCTGGTTTTTCCGAAAAGAATCTTAAAATTGAAGTTCCAGCAGAAATTAATGAAATAGAAATGATGGCGATTTTAACTGCCTACAAGAAAGAATAAAACACTACCCACAACAATGTATAAAAATAATAGCGGGTTTATCGCTAAAACGAAAGTAAGTAAATATAATAAAGGCCTATGTTTAACTGAAAAATAGTGCATTTTAATCCGCTACTATTCTTATACTGGACCGTTGCCCACCATTTAAGAAAATCCTGCAAGCGAGGAAATTCCGGCGGAATATTTTGAGTTAGTACCTAAAAAAGTAAAAGATGAATAACGAACTGATTGAACAAAAAAGCTGGTGGAAACGAAACTGGAAATGGCTCGTTCCTTTAAGCGGAATAATTTTGATTTCACTCGGAATTTTCTTCTCTTCTGGAATGGACGGAATTGCGACTGATTTGGTTCAAGCATATGCGGACACAGAACTTTATGACAATGCACTCGAAAAGGCAAAATCTGACGAAAGAGTGACGGAACTACTTGGCGAGATTAAACCGATTGACCAGCTTGCAATTTTAGAAGGACATGTTGAATATAGCAATGATAATAAAACCGTGAATTCATCAATTCGTATAATCGGCAACAAAGGAAAAGGGAGTTTGGATATTTCTGCCGACAGAATGAATAATGAATGGAATTACACCAAAATAAACGTCCGAATTAAAAATCCACCAGAAAATAAACAGACGATTGAAATAGAAACAGGGGAATAAAAACGGTGGGCAACACGAGTATAAATGCAATAGCGGATTAGTGATTAAACGAAAGTAATTTTATAAATCTAAAGCTATTATTAAGCTGAAAAGTAAATGCGCAAATACTACTCCTGCCCTTATACCATAGGCTACTCAGAATCCTAAAAAACAAACCAACAATTATGAATCAAAAATTAAAATTTGCTTGTCTTTTATTAATAATATCATTTACTTCTTTGAAAGCTCAAATAAATATTGATGATATATTGATAGGTGACAAACAACTTCCAAAAGTCTTAGTAGTTGGAACTTTTCATTTTGCCTATTACGATGAAGATATTTATAAAACTGATAAAGATAAAAGAGTTGACATTTTGTCTGAAAAAAAGCAAAAAGAAATTAAAGAGCTGATAGAATATATTTCTCTTTTTAAGCCAACTAAAATATTTGTTGAAGATTTTAACAGAGATAATATTTTAATGAAAAATTACAGAAAATATAAAAACGGGAATTATAAATTAACAGCTGATGAAATTGATCAACTGGCTTACAGGTTGATGGATAATTTTGAACTCGATACTTTATATGGTGTAGATGAAAAAACAATCTTTCAGACATTATATAGTAATCCAGAAACTAAAAGCTACGCTTTAGATCTAAGCAAAGGCTTCGATTTACAAAAAGATTTCTTAGAAAGTGACATTGGTAAAAGGTATATGAAATCATATGAAATGGATGATAGCTTAAAATTAGAAAATTCAATGCTTGATTATTTTAAAATACTTAACTCACCAATTAGACAAAAAAGAGGATTTTACAGTTCGTTCGCTGGAACATTTGGGTATGAAAATACAGATGGTGCTGACATACTTACTTTAAGCTCGATGAGTAGAAATATTAGAATTTTAAACCATATTGAAAGAAATGTTAGTTCAGCTGATGACAGAATTTTGATTTTATTTGGCACATCACATACAGACTTTTTTAATGTATTTTATGATTCATCACCTGAACACCATTTAATAGAATTTAACGGCTTAGAAAAATATAATGAAAAGTAATGGCTACAGATAACAAAGAACTGAGGTAAAAAACAATTCATTTCTACTTTAATTTAAAACACTAGTATTCTAGGCTCATGGATTCATATAACTGATTCTTTGAGCTTTATTGATTTTTCGCTATTTATTTAGGCAACACAGAAACGTAACTTTCATCATAAGGTCTACCTGATTTTGCGATAGCAAAACATTGCTTGAGTAGCTTGTTGGCTTCGGCAATTAAGGCTAATTTCTTACTTTTTCCTTTGTTCACTATGCGCTCATAAAGTTCCCGACATGCTTTGTTGTGTTTACAGGCATTGAAAGAACATAAAACAGCAGATTTCGCAGTTTTTTATTCCCCACAACACGGAAAATCCAGATTAATTTCTCTAGTCAACGTCAATTTTTTAAACTTTTTTAAAAAGAAATCTAATATAAAAATATTAAAAAGGCTAATAAATAAAGGGTTACGACATAAAAATCAACTAAATTTAATTTTAGTCAGAATTTTAAAAATATGATTGAAATAATCAGAACCAATTCAGAAAATCTAGAATTTAAAAAGCTTGTGCAATTATTGAATTCAGATCTTGCAAAAAGAGATGGGAATACTCATTCTCTATCTCAATTTAATTCTATTACCGATTTGAAATATGTCGTTTTGGCTATAAAAGAAGGGAAATCTATTGGTTGTGGAGCTATTTCAATTTATGATTTCAATTTAATGGAAATTAAACGGATGTATGTTTCTCCCGAAGTTAGAGGGCAAAGAATCGGAGAAAAAATTCTCTTTGAATTAGAAGACTGGTCTAGAGAATTAGAAAGTATTAAATGTATACTCTTTACAGGTTCAAAACAGCCTGAAGCAAGTAAACTATATCAAAGAAATGGATACTTTCCAATTGAACAATATGGCAAACTAATGGATATTCCTGACAGTCTTTGTTTTGCAAAAGGTTTATAACAGAAAAAACGAACGCACATCAAAAAACTGTGGCGTAAAACAAATAAAAAGTCATTAATTTCTCACTAAAGTACTTCGATAGGTAGCATCGTAGATCAAACTTGATTTAGCAATTGCAAAGGCTTGTTTCAACGGCTTATTGCAGACTGCAATTAATGCTAGTTTTTCACTCTTTCCTTTGGCTACTATTATTTCATAAAGATTTCTGCAAGCCTTGGTATATTTACAAGCATTAAAACTGCACATAAATAATAAATCACCCAATTTTTGATTTCCTATTTGACTGATGCGGCTTCGTCCTTTTAAACTGTTACCACTTTGCCTAATCACTGGTGTTAGACCTGCATAACTATTGAACTCACTTCCACTTGTAAAACGGACAAAGCCAACTGACAAGACGACTAACATTAGAGCTGTTTTATTCCCAATTTTTGTTCCGTTTTAGGTGTGTTAAAGCCTCTTGATGCTTTTGTTTGGTTATTACTAATAGTTGTCTTCCAAGGTTTTTATCTCCTTTTGAATTTGCCTTAAACTGCTTTACAAGTAGGTAAACACATCTATCTCACTCATTATTTTTAAATTAAATAGTATCTCTAAAAATAATTGCGCAAGTGAAAATGAACAAAACCTGCATTTGATTTATAATGAAAAAGAATAAACGTGTAGTGTTGGCAAACATCCGTTACTTTATAATCTTGAATCCAGCATTTTTAGTGGTTTATTAAATATCCTTTTGATAATATATATGAAAGTGTTAGTTTAGTTGATAATAAAAACAACGTCCTAAATACATATTTACCTTATACTGAAGATTTTAATAGGGGTTATACGGATGTTAGCAAATATATTGAAAGATCATTTTGCAAGGAGTAAAGTTTTTGCCGTTGACCAATAAAAAACTAAGAAGAATGAAAAATCTAAAAAAGCTCGAAATCATTACGGCAGTATTATTATTCATTGGCGTTCTTTCGTGGCTATCTCAAAAATTCTTTTACATAGAGGCACTTAAAGGTACTTATGGTTTGGGCGATTTCTTTTTGTTACTTGGCTTCCTATTTTGGTGTAGATTTCTTTGGAAAAGGGGAAAAGAGGACAAGGAAACAGAAAAATCCAAATAAGCGCGTTTTCGAGTTAAGCATAAGTATTTCTTTTTTTTTATATCATCATCATACTAAGTGTATACAAATTTAAGTAGTCTAGACCACAAGCTATGTTTTGGTCAGCCTGTTGTTGACATTGTAAAGAAAAGCGGCATTAAACCATGAGGCCATTGGATAATATATATGGAAGTGTTAGTTTAGTTGATAATAAAAACAACGTTCTAAATACATATATACCCTATGCTGAAGATTTGAATAGGGGTTATACGGATGTTAGAGGGCATTTTAAAAAGACGACACGGATATGGGAATTTGGGGAACAGCTATAAAAGACAATGACGCATTTGCTGACATATACAGCGAATTTTTCGACTTGTATAACAAAGGCGAACAACCCGAAATCATTTCTAAAAAAATAGTTAACGACAATTGGGAAATTCTTGAAATAAAAGAAGAAAAGAACAGTTTGTGGTTTGCTCTTTCTTTAGCCCAATGGGAGACAAAATCGCTTGACCCAAAAATATTATTGACAGTCGAAGAAATAATTTCCTCGGGTGCTGATTTAAAAATTTGGCTTGACCTTGGAGCAAGTGAACAAGACATAAAAAAGAGAAAAATTGCACTTGATAAGTTACTTGAAAAAATAAAAACAGACAGACCCAAGGCTAAACCAAGAAAAAGAATAAAATTAAAAACTTCCATTTTCGCAAAAGGTGACTGTTTGGTTTTTAAGTTGACAAATGGAAATTATGGTGGAGCGGTTGTTTTAGCGACTGACAATAATCCTGAGACTGCATGCAACTTAGTAGCAACAACTCGACTAAATCATAGCAACAAGCCGACACTTAAAGACTTTGAAAATACAGAAGTTCTAATTTGTAATTTTGGGCAATGGCAAGACAAAGTAGATGTAACTTGGTATATGCCTGACTTATATTATAAAGACTATGCAGACATATACGAAAATATCGGAAAAATTTCGGTGGACTTAGAGTATGACACAAAGGATTATGACGGTAAAGGTTATTTATTTAAACCTTCCTATACAGCAGGTTGGAGTATGAATAATGCAACAGAAAGACAATTGAAATCTGAATTAATAAAACCAAAGCCGACAAAGATTTTAACTATTAGACAGCTGACTAAAAAAGAGAAATGGTGGAAAGTATTCTAAGAAAAACGCCCTATAACAGCACCTACAAGAAATTGGCGGTTCAGTGGTTAAATGAAGCTTTGTGCATCGTATCAAGTTTTGTGCTTCGAAATCGCCAACTTCTTTTAGCTGCAAAACGTTGTTAGCTATTTTTTAAAAACTTAAAACTTAAAACTAAAAACTGAAATTATGAAAGATTACAAAGTGGAAACTTTAATTTACTACTCGAAATTCATATTCGATTCTAAGCACATTACAAAAAGTTCAAAAAAGGAGATTCAAGAAAAATTGATTTATGACAAAATATAAAAAAATTAGATTAAAAATAAGTCAAAGGGTAAGTGATCATTTAATTCAAGGCTTTCTAATTTTTCTAAGTGTCTTTTTTGCTTTCTGGCTTACGGAATATCGAGAGACACAAAAAGATGCAGAGACCCTGGAGATTTCTATACAATATATTGCTTCCGAAATGAGGTATAATCATAACAGGATTGAGTCTATATTCGAATATCATACTGATTTGCTTACAGAAATTGATAACTTAAGAAAACTAAGCGATTCCAATTGGATGCAACTAGAGGGAAGTGATTTAACAAATTGGAAAGGTTTACAAACACCGCTATTACGTTCTACAGCATATCAAACATATCTCAACTCAAATATAATAGATAACGTAGAATTTGACTTGGCAAAGTCATTAACCAGAGTTTACTATACGCAATCTATTATCGAGCGTCTTGATAACTCTTTACTAGAATCTATCATAACTGATTCGGAAGGGTTAGCGAGCTTGCCAAGATTAAGAAATTTAATACGAGTCTATTTGTCAACTTTGCCAGAGGTAATGATGCAATATCAACGCGCTAAAAAGGATTGCCTTGATAAATATGGTTACGATATTAATATTAAAAATGATGGACTTAAAAAAGAAGTGAATAGAAGGATAAATAATAATTAAAAGAATGAATATGACGCAATAATACCGGCTAGCAGCGCACAACAAAAAAATGAAAGGAAACAAATTCAAAAATATAAGCACTGAAAATTTAAAAATGACTTCAAATGGATAAAAAAGAACTGTCTAAATTAACAAACCAAGAATTATTAGAAAAAGCAAAAGAGATTAGGCCAACACCTGTTGTTGATGCAACTCTTATTGGAATTTTAATAGGAATTGTAATCTATAGCGTTGTGCAAAACAGCTGGGGTTTAGTTACATTAGTTCCTTTATTTTTAGTGTATACACTATATAAAAAATCCAAAAGAAATAAAGAATTAGAAAAATTAATGAAAGAACGTAACTTAAAATAATGAGTGATGTTTCTAAAGATGAATGTTCAGAGTGTGGACATCGAATAAATTTAAAAAGAATTGATGGTCGTTATGTATTACAAGAAATCCGTAGTGTTGTAAGTTTTGAAAAGGGATTTTTGTTTACACTAAGAAAATCAAAAGCGAATTGGAATCGATAAAAATAGTTGATTTCTAAAGATGATTTAAATATCTAAAAGACCAAGCCTTTATTAAGAAGGGGGGGCAAGTGACTAACTTCTCATTAGCTATCAAAATAATTATAAAAAAAATAGAAAAACTGAACTATGTCATCTGCAAAAATTACTCATAATTAAACATTGGATTATTGCTTAGGTAAGAATACCGAAGATTAATGACTCGCAAATTTTCAAAAGTTAGAACCAATTCTTTATAAAATCCCCATTTAAATGAAATTAAAACAAGAAATATTATCCTTCAATTTAAAAAAATCCTTATTTGAGTTTTTTTCAGTTTTTTTTGCTGTGACATTTGCTTTCTTATTGAGTCAATGGAATGAAGATAGAAAAGATGATCTTACTGAAAGTAAAATACTAATTGAAATCTATAATGGGTTAAAAAGAGATAGTTTAGATCTAGCACTAGATGAAAAATATTTTAAAGTAAATATTGATGCTATCAAATATTTCAATGATATAACAAATAATGTTGAAGTTAATAATGATTCTTTACCGTTGTATTATTTTTATCTAACAAGAGATCTTTTAACTATACAAAATACTTCGGGTTACGAAACTTTAAAGTCCAAAGGATTAGAAATCATCAAAAATGATTCGTTGAGAAAATCAATTATCGACTTATATGAAGTAACATATAAGCTACACAGAAAGTTTTCAGAAGAATATGACGAAAATAAGTATATGAAAAACTATTTTGATAAAATCAATGATGTTATTGCGCCTCATTTTATATTTGATTCAAAAAATAATATGACTGGATTAAATCAACCTATAAATCTTAAAAATCATGATAAAAATATAGTTAAAAGTTATTTATGGAAACTCACTGTAAATAGAAATGACAGATTGGGAGCAACTAGGGGAAATCAAAAAAAGATTGGAAGAGTAAGACGTTTAATCAAAGAAAATTTGAAATAAAGCTTCCTCAATAAAATATTTATTTATGAAAGTATCCAGTGATAAATTGAAAGTTTCAAACTTTTAATTTTGGATTTAAAGAGAGAAATTAGATTTTTAAAAAAAGCTAGTTGCCAACATCGATTAACAGCAAATATGGGATATTACCTAGAAAAATGTCATTTTAGAGACCAAGAAACAAATAATAAAGCCAACAAAAGCTTGTCTCTATTCTACGCCACTTGCCTTGATCAGAACTGAAGGCAACAAGCTAATACTAAAACCCTAATAGAATGAAAGAAAATGAATTAAAAGATAAGCCAACTGAAAAGTTGAAAACTGAACTAAGTGTTATAAAAATGATTTCGGGAGCCTTAATTGGCATTTTGGCTTTATTATTCGCAGTAAATTTATTTGGCTTGATTTGGAGAGACAACAATAGCGCGTTTATAACAGGAATGTTTGTTGCGCTTTCTTTGTCTGCTATTCTTCCTATGCAGTTTAGCAATATGAAAAAAATAAAAACTGAATTAAAAATAAGAGAGGATACAAATTAATTTTTTTGCTTTTGTACAAAAAGAAAGCAGACTGAATTAAGTTAAAAAAAGTAAGCATAATACTTAAAATAATTTAAAATTTGAATCGAATTAATGTGGAACTGATTTTAATAAGTATAACTCAATAAAGAACTTTGCACGAAATTTTAAACAATTGAATATAAACATAGCGAAAAAACCGTTTCCAATAGCTAAGCATATCACGTGCCGATAGGCCAACGCTATATGTCTTGAACACCACATAAAAAAATGACGAAATTCTGGACTGAAAGGAAAGATATTGTATTTGTAGAAACTGAATTTTAAATCGAATAATAAGCGTATTAGAACTCTCCACTGCTTTTTTGCGAAAACCCTTGGCAGTAAGATTATTTAAACCAATCGGAATCTTCCAAAGTAAAAATTTGACTTATTTCGACTTCAAAAATCTGAGCTAACCTTAAAGCCAAGACTGTTGATGGAACATATTTCCCTAATTCCATAGCGTTAATTGTTTGCCTACTAACTTTTGCTAATATGGCTAAATTAGCTTGAGTGATATTTTTTTTTGCCCTTTCTACTTTTATACTATTCTTCATAACGAGCTGATTTTTCAAGTTTGGAAATTTGCCAATTGAATCTGATTATGAAAAACAATAAAACTGTGAACATATTGAATATCATAACCCATAAAAAGGAAAAATCGAAAATAAATAAAAATGAAAACAAAAGAATTCCGTAGTTAACGTAAACAGCCCAAACCAAAGACTCTAATCTGATCTTGGAAATATATTCATCCTCTAATTTTTCTTTAGAAAAAGCAACAAATAAAGAACTAATAATAATTAAAATTCCGAGAATCTCGTTGAGAATATTATTCTTAACCATTCCGTATAGCTTTTGTTCTTTAAAAAGGTCATCTATAAAAATAGCTGGAAGATCAAAATCTTAAAAACCTGGTTCGTACTCATATATAAGTGTTACTAAACCAATAATTGCTGAGGGAATAAGTAAAAGCCAACCAATTTTCTTGAACCTATTTGGAAATAGATAATTGACTTCCATAATATTATGATTTAATTTTAAGTAAATGTAAGAAAAATAATACTTTTAGACAAACGAACTTTACTTTAAGTAAAATAAGTAATACTACCAATAAGAGAGTACTGTGATAAAATGAAATAAAAAGTACTAACTAATTATCTACCCCATTTACAAAGGTCTTGATAAAGTCTTGTATCTTTTTTGTTATTCGATTGCTTATGGATTCTCTTTACAAGACACTGGGTTGATCTTCTAAGGCTTCAATAACCCAATCTTCATCCCATCTTCATTGGCTATTCTGCCTTTGAACAAATAACCATTTATAATATCTTCTACCCTATTTTGGTCTAGAGTTTCTGTTTTACTCAACTCTTGTAACGCCTTTTGGGTTTCTGCTTTCCAAATAGGGGAGTACCTTTATTCCACTCATTATTTATGAAAATAAATAGTGTCTCTAAAATAATTGCGCAAATGAAAATGACCAAAACCTGCATTTGTGATATAAGGAAGAAGATAAACGAGTAGGGTTGGCAATCCTTCGTCGCCTTAAAACCTTGGATACATTATTTTTAGTAGTTAATTATAAGTCCCTTGGATAATATGTGTGAAAGTGTTAATTTAGATAAAATAAAACAAGGTTCTAAATAAATATATATCCTGTACTCAATATTTAAATAGGGGTTATGTGGATGTTGTAAAACATGAAAAAAAACATATAACTATGAATGAACATGTAAAAATTCTTACGAATAGCGCAATTTTAATAAATCGAATTGCTCAAATACTAGAGGAAGAAGAGATTCCGTCATTGATTAAAGATAATGTTGAATCAGCCAGACTTGCCGGTTTTGGAACTTCTGCAAATGACGTTGAACTTTATGTGTATACTTCAGATCTTGAAAAAGCTAAAAAGATAATCAATACATTTTTAGAGAATAATGAGAAACCATAAAAAACAGCTTACAACACATCCCACGGGCAATACCGCCCTGCTGGATGTTATACCAAATTAAATTTATAATGTCTTATAAATAAATTGAATTATACTACGACGTAGCTCAGCATAAGTTTTTTAGGTGTGTTAAAGCCTCTTGTTTTTTTTTGCTACTATTAATATTTTGTCTTCCAAGGTTTTTATCCCCTTTTGAATTTATTTTAAACTACTTTCCAAATAGGGAAGGACCTTTATGGCACTAATTATTTATGAAAATAAATAGTGTCTCTGAAAATAATCGTGGAAATCAAAATAACAAAAACTTGCGTTTGATTTATAATGAAAAAAAATAAACGAGTAGTGTTGGCAAACATACGTCGCCTTAGAATCTTGAATCCATCATTTTTAGTGGTAAAATAAATATCCTTTTGATAATATATATGGAAGTGTTAGTTTAGTTGATAATAAAAACAACGTTCTAAATACATATTTACCCTATGCTGAAGATTTGAATAGGGGTTATACGGATGTTACCCACAATTAAAACAAACTAATCGATATGAGTAAAGCGAGATTGATAAAAAGACTTAAATGGTATTATCCGACTGAAAAATTCAATACCTATGTAGCTGTTCCAGCATTATTAATATATGCACTGTTTATGTACCCTTTTACGGACATATTTTTTTTGATTTACGGATTAGTAGTTTGTATAGTTATTCTATATCAAGGGCAGCATTACTGGAAATTAAAACTGAATAGGCTAACAGGAAAAAATATAAACCAAAAATCTAATATTCTATTTTTCAAGAAATCAAAACGACTAAACTGGTTACTGGTTTCATTGATGCTTCCAACTTTATTAATTCAACTTTATGTTCAAAAATGGAATTTTGGAACTAATGAAATGCTTTACTGGGGGATTTTGGTAAACGTGTTTGCACTTTTAGAGCATATAAATTATTACTACATACAACTGATGATTGACAATAAATATGATATTGAATATTTGATTACGAATAAAAGACTTAAGAAGGCTAGTCTGGCAAAAGATTTAATTGAAAATAGAATATAAAAAGCAGGTAACACTGTATATGAAATCATAGCACCCTGCGGGATGCTCCGCTTCATATACTAAACGTTGTTAGCTATTTTTTAAAAACTTAAAACTTAAAACTGAAATTATGAAAGATTACAAAGTGGAAACTTTAATTTACTACTCGAAATTCACATTCGATTCTAAGCACATTACAAAAAGTTCAAAAAAGGAGATTCAAGAAAAATTGGACGAGTACGCAAAGAAAGGCTATAAACTAACTTCAACAGACGCTTCAAACTTTGGTTTAGCCCTTTATATTTATCTTTATTTCGAGAAAGACATATAGAATAAAAAAAAAGACTTTCAGACTGAACTTCAAGAAATACTGACAATGTTTAGATTTAAACAATAACGTTATCGTAGGTATAAAGAAGCAGATGAATATACTTATTAAGCGGTTTATGAAGGAAAAGATAATAATATAGTAAGATTTGACAAATAGATATAAAAGACTAATAATTAAAGTTTAAAAGCAATGAAAATAGATTTACTTGTAGCATTTAGTGTAACAAAAGAAGAAAATGTTAATGATAGTTTAAGCGTAATTCAGGACATTTTAGTTGAAGGAGAAGAAGTTAATTTAGTTTATTCACACGTAAGAGATAAGGTTTGGTTTACAAATAAAAGGATAATAACAATGGATGTTCAAGGAATAACTGGTAGTAAAAAAGAATATCGAACATTTCCATATTCTAAAATTTCTTCATTTTCAGTGGAAACAGCAGGAATATTCGATGGAGATAGTGATTTCAAAATTTGGCTAAGTGGTGTTGGTGTCTTTGAAATTAAATTCAGGAAAAAATTAGATGTGAAAAAAGTTGGACGATTTTTAAGTGAAAAGACTTTATCTTATTAAGCCCGAAATAATTAAAAACAATGGGTAATAGAAAACTGAGGTAAAAACAACTCTTCTCTCCGTTAATTTTGAGACTGCACTGTCTTGCAAAATCAGTACGAATTTGACAAGCAGTGTGATTGCACTTGAGACATTTATATCGAATTCCTGACTTCACTGAAGCTAAATATTTCTTGCAATCTTCGTCTGTTTTAAACCGATCAGAGAACTCTAGAAGATTTTAACCCTTAAATACGTCCATAATTAAACATATTTACTACCACTAAGATAGGTATTTATATACTGGCCTCTATGAATTTTATTTAAAAGTATTTGATGCACAATTAGCCTTTAATAAAAATGATGCTGGCGATATAGATAGTGTGACTCTTTTTCAAGGAGGACGCGAAATGATAGGTAAAAGAATAGATTAATTTTAAGCGATTAATCATAGATCATTTACCAACAGCAAATCGGTTGTAGTTCACTAAAAGCCCCTTGGATAAAGCATACAAAAGTCTTAGTTCAGTTAAAAAAACAACTTTTTTATAGGAATATTCCCTATACCTAAGATTTGAATTGGGTTTATATGGATGTTGGCTATCATTAAAAAAATATGAATTAAATAAAAAAATCATGAAAAAAATTAGAATTCTATCCTTAGATGGCGGCGGAATACGAGGTATTTTACCTGGTATTGTTTTAACCCAAATTGAACAAAAACTTCAAAAGAAAATGGGAGACTCAAATGTTAAGCTATCTGATATGTTTGATTTTATGGCAGGCACAAGTACTGGAGGTATATTAGCCTTAGCTTATCTTACACCCAATGATGAAAACCGTCCCAAATTAACTGCTCAAGAAGCGGTAAATATCTATTTAGATAGAGGTGATGACATATTTGAAGTTAGTAATTGGCAAAAAATAAAAAGCGTGAATGGTCTAGCAGATGAAAAATATAACGCTTCTGAACTTGAAGAAGCTCTTGAAGATACATTTGGAGAATTGAAATTATCAAATTTATTAAAACCCTGTATAATTAGTTCCTACGATATAAAAAATGGTAAACCTCATTTTTTTAAGCAACACAAATCAAATAATGATACTTACAATTTTAAAATTAAAGATGTTGCAAGAGCTACATCTGCAGCCCCAACCTACTTCGAAACTGCACGGGTTAAAAATGATCTAGGAACTTTTTATCCTTTAATAGATGGTGGTGTGTTTGTGAACAACCCCTCATTAGTCGCCTACTCAGAAGTTAGGTCTATGACTTTTGAAAATATAGAGAACTTTCCGTCTGCTAAAAATATGATGATTGTATCTATTGGGACAGGTAGTGTAAGTAAAGGTTACGACTATAAGAAAGCCAAAGATTGGGGAGCCATTGGATGGATTAAGCCTATTATAGAAATAATGATGTCCGGTAATTCCAAAACTGTCCACCATCATCTAAAACAAATATTTGGAACATTAGAAGAGCATGATCAAAAGGATTATCACCGCCTTGAACCTGAAATAATAAAAGCTGATACTGAAATGGACAATGCATCCCTTGAGAATCTACAAAAATTAAAGGAGGATGGTTTATCATATATTTCAATTCAGAGTATAGATAAAGAACTAGATGCAATTGTTGAAAAACTTATCAAATACCAAAACTAAAACCAAATGCTATAAAAATTAAATTTATCATATTTTCAATTACAATTGCATTGATAACCTCATGTGTTTCAATACCAAAGGAAACACTATTACTTTCTAAAACAATAGGGAAAAATTTAGTTGTATTACACAATTCTCACAGAAAAACTATTGAGATTCATTATTCAAAAGTGAAAAAGATATAAATACTTTTGTTGATGATGTTAATGCACCTTTTATCATTCATTATATAGTAAAAAAAAGAGTCAGAAAAATAAAATAATGATAAAAGCTCTTTATACTCAATTATTGAAAACGCTGGTAAAGACAAATCAAAAGAGGCTAAGAAGAGTCCTTCTCTTTTAATTGTGTAGCTCATCACAAACTTAAGTGCATACATACATACAAACTCAAGTCATCGAGGCGTTTAGCTATGTTCTTGTCAGGCTTTCGTTAACATAGCAAAGAAAGAAGCATCAATTCACTAAAACCAAAAAAAAACACTTGAGTTTTGTCTATTCACAACAAAACCATGGAAAAGACCATTGGATAATACATAAAAGTGTTAGTTTAGATAAAAATAAAACAACTTCCTAAATAGATATATACCCTATACCGAAGATTTGAATAGGATTTATATTGTTTCTGTGCATAATTTGACAAAAAACCTCTATCCAATAATTTATGAAAACAATATTTTACATTTTAGCTATATGTCTTACTATAGTTAGTTGTCAGAAAGAAAACACAGCGAATTCGATTGTATCTGAATTTGAAAATCGAATATTGAACTCTGAATCTTGGGAATATGATGTTCATTACAAAATGAAATATTTCAGTTCTGATGAGGATACATTGAACTACTATTCAAATTGTAGACTAATCAAACATAAGTTAGATACTATCTTCGGTGGTAGTTTTTGGATTAAAAATGATAGTATCGACAGATATTATGATTTAGAGAACATCTATATTATTAATCATAACAGCAAAAAAATAACAAAATTCTTCCCGAAAAAAGGACAAGATGGGGTTATAAGAGGTAATACGGTAAGCGGAGTTTTAGACTCTTATTTTCTTAAACCTAACAGGCTTTCGAAATATCTAAAAGATTCAACTATTGTCGCAAAGTTAAATGACACATTAATAGGTAAAAAGAATCTCAATACGATAGAATTTGCATTTGAAGACGAATTACCAATTGAAAAACAGAGAAAGATATTTTATTTTAACGATGATAACTATTTGAAAGATATTACTTATTCGGTAAAATTTCAAAACGAATGGCAATATAATGAATGGCATTTTTCAAATGAGAAATTTAATAAAGTAAATGATAAAGTATTAAAATCGGAGTTTGATAGTTTAACTAAGGACTATGAAATTGAAGATTATAAAGAACCTAATCCTGAAGAAATGGAGCCATTGGCTATTGGTTTGAAGGCGCCAAAATTTAAAGGATTAAGATTTAAAGAAAAAGACTCAATTACATTACAAGATCATAACGGAAAATATGTCATTTTAGACTTTTGGTACAAGGACTGTTTTCCTTGCATAAAAGCAATAGCATCGCTAAATGAATTAAGGACTAAATATTCTGCAAAGGATTTAGTAATTCTTGGGTTAAATCCATTTGACAATAAAGAAAAGAATAAAGAAAAACTGAATGACTTTATTGAGATAAATAAAATGAGCTATCCAACAATTTTCGTGGATCATAAAGTCACGAAAGAATATAAAGTTAGAGCTTATCCTACTTTCTACATCATAGATACTAAAGGAAAAATTGTGTATTCTAAGGTTGGATATAGCGAAAAGAACGAAAAAGAGATTGATAGTTTATTAAAGAAGTGGATAAAATAACTGACAACAATAATTTATGATTGTTGTTGTCGGTATAGCTTATGCCGAATTTTCGGTAACCTCCCCTTAATGCCCCGATCCTTTGGGAATGTCTGTATCGATCTTTCGTCGATGATCCTATTGGGATGAGTTGGTTTTGGGGATGGTTTCTTAGATTTAGAAGTGTCATCCTTTCTTCTTCACTTTAGTGACTAGTAGGCTATTTGTTTTTTTAATTTTTCTCATTAACAACCGATATATAAATGTTGTTTAATAAACCCAAACTATTAGTTCTATCTCAAAGTTCTCTGCGTTCGTGATGGAAGTGGATAGCCCGTAAAAGCCAAAAGCCAGAGAGTCTTGGCTGTGGAGAGCGACCTAAGAAGCTCCTTTACAGCACTAGAATCTCCAGCTTTTGGCTTGCGGACTAAAAACGGACAGCACGTTGAAACGCCCTATTATTTATACTTATTTTTCATCACTATATAAAAGACAAGAGGAACCAAAATAAGGGTTAGGAATGTTGAAACAATTGTTCCACCCATCAAAGACAGGGCAAGACCTTGAAAAATAGGATCGAAAAGTATGGCGACTGCTCCTATGACGACGGTTCCTGCTGTGAGTAAAATGGGTGTGGTTCTTACGGCACCTGCTTCAATGATGGCTTGCTTAAAGGCAATACCTTCGTTGAGGCGGATTTCTATGAAATCGATAAGCAAAACGGAATTTCTAACCATAATTCCTGCTAGAGCAATCATTCCAATAAAAGAAGTTGCTGTAAAAAATGCATCGAACAGCCAATGTGCTAAAATAATTCCTATTAATGAAAGCGGAATAGCAATCATCATCACAATTGGGGAACGGAAGCTTTGAAACCAGCCAACGATTAGCATGTAAATGATAAAAATAACCACTAAGAAAGCAATACCAAGATCTTGGAATACTTCCAATGTAATTTGCCATTCACCATCCCATTTTACAGAGTAATCTTCTGTATCAACAGGAATATCTGTGTACAATTCTTCTATAGAGTAGCCTTCTGGTAAGTGCATGTCTTTAAGATACTTTTCCATACCCAATATGGCGTAAACGGGACTTTCTAGTTCTCCAGCCATTTCTGCTGTGACATATACTACACGGCGCTTATTTTTTCTGTAGATGCTTTTTTCAATAGGTTGTTCTACCAGATTTACTAGGTCGCCGATGTTTACGGTATGTCCTTGCTGAGACTTTACTTTTAATTTTAAAAGATCCTTGGTACTGGACTTTTCTGAGTTTGGTGTATAGTAGGTTATGCTAACTTGTTCAGGTTCATTTTCTCTGTAAGCCTTACCGATGGAAGTATTCCCGAGACTCAACCGCATGGTTTCAACTATTTGCTGAGTGCTTATGCCTTCTAGGTTGGCTCGCTCGGTGTCAACTTTAAATTCAATCTCCTTTTGGTCGGCTTCTACACGCCAGTCGATGTCGACCACATCTTGGGTCTCGTGTAAAATATCCTTTACCTTTTGTGCAATTTTGATTTGCTCTTCGTAATCTGGTCCGTAAATTTCTGCAACAATTGTTGATAGCACAGGTGGCCCCGGGGGGACTTCCACTATTTTGATAGCTGCGCCATAGCGATCACCAATGGCTTTTACCTCTTTCCTAAACGATTTTGCGATATCGTGGCTTTGTTCACTTCGTTCGCTCTTATTGGTAATATTTACCTGAATGTCTGCTAGATGATCACCATCTCTAAGATCGTAATGTCTTACAAGCCCATTAAAGGTGATGGGAGAAGCAGCACCAACGTAGGTTTGATAATTAACCACTTCCTCTCGGTCTTTTACGTACTCTGCAATTTCTAATGTGACGGCTTGCGTGCGCTCCAGTGTAGTACCTTCTGGCATATCAATAACAATTTGAAATTCGTTTTTGTTATCGAAGGGAAGCATTTTTACCAAAACAGATTCATTTAAGAATAAAAGTACAGAAGCGATAAGCAATACAAATGTACTTCCAATGAAAAGCCAACGTTTCTTAGAACTCTCTAGAAGTGGTCTCTGTACTTTTTCATAAATTTTATAAATTCGGGTCGATTTTAATTTTTCATCACCGAGTTTGTCGGCTTTCTTAATAGCTTCTTCATCATCCTCTTCGCCATCGTCTTGTTTGCCATCGCCTTTCAAAAAATAAAAGGCCAAGTAAGGCACAATGGTAAGCGCTATAAATAGAGAAAGAATCATTGTAATAGATGCACCAATGGGCATTGGACTCATGTAAGGACCCATAAGGCCACTTACAAAAGCCATGGGAAGTACAGAAGCAATAACAATAAAGGCAGCTAAAATAGTAGGATTACCTACTTCATTTATAGCATAAATGGCGGCGTTCCTTAAGGATCGTTTCTTCATTTTGAAATGCCGGTGTATATTTTCTGTAATGATGATAGAATCATCGACTACAATCCCGGTAATAAAAATGAGTGCAAAAAGCGTGATTCTATTTAGCGTGTAACCAAATAAATAGTAACTAAGCATTGTTAAAGCGAACGTAACAGGAACAGAAATAAAGACAACAAGTCCGCCGCGCCATCCCATAGATAACATAACAACTAAGGTTACAGCAATGATTGCACTTAGTAAATTGAAAAGTAAGTCGGATACCTTTTGTGATGCTGTTTCTCCATAATTACGAGTCACCTCGAGTTCCACACCTTCTGGGATTATATATTGTTCCCAGCGTTCTTGTTGAGCCAAAATCTGGTCGGCAACTTGCATGGCATCAGCGCCCTTTCTTTTTGCAATAGATAGGGTAACGGCAGAATAGGAGGAAGGCATTTTTGCCTGTTCTGCACTTGCAGCACCGAAGCCAAACTCCACATAGTTCTTAGGTTTTTCTGCACCTTCTTCTACATTTGCTATTTGATGCAGATATACGGGTCTGTTTCCAGAAGTGCCAACAACTATTTGCTTTAGGTCTCTTTCAGTTTCGATGAATTTTCCAGTGGTGATGAGGATGTTTTCGTCTTTGGTCTGTATAGTTCCACTTTTGGACTTGGAGTGGTTAGCCTGTATCATCTTGGTAACACTCAAAATATCTAAATTATAGGAAGCTGCTTTTTGATGATCAAAATTAATTTTCAACTCTCTACTTCTGCCTCCAATGACTTCACTAGAAGCAACATTCTCCACCTTTTCAATCTCCAAAATCAGTTCATTGGCGATTTGTTTAAGGCGGAAGTCATCGTACTTTTCGCTAAAAAGCGTAAGGCCAACGACTGGCACATCGTCTATAGATCTTGTTTTGATAAGTGGCTGAGTAACGCCCTCAGGAATTTCATCCATATGGCGCATAATTTCATCATGAAGTTTTACGTAAGACCTTTCTATATCTTCACCCACATAGAATTGCGCTATGAGCATTCCTTGTCCCTGCATAGAGGTGGTGTAAACATATTCAATACCATCAATATTAGAGATAACACGCTCCAAAGGAATAATAACTTTAGATTCAATTTCTTTAGGACTCGCACCAGGATAGCCAACAAATATATCGGCCATAGGCACGTTTATTTGTGGTTCTTCTTCTCGTGGAATCAATAAAGCAGCATAAATTCCCACGGCCATAAATACAACCATAAGTAAGACTGTAATTTTGGAAGTCATAAATGCGTTGGCTAGTTTACCAGCAATACCATTTTTCATAAGATCTAGTATTTCACGGTTATACCGTTATAAAGTTTGGAGTCTGCAGAAGTTACAACGGACTCATCGCTGCTTAGACCAGAAAGAATCTCTATATATTCATCGTAGTTTACCCCAGTCTCCACCCATCTCAGCATCGCTTTATTTTCTGGGCTAACTACGTATAGACCCTGTAAACCGCCTCGATCGATAAGTGCTGATTTGGGAACAAAAATTCCTTGATCCAAAGAATCCGTAATAAGTTGTATTTCTCCTTGTTGTCCAGAAAAAAGCTGGACATCATTTTCGGTTAGTAATTTTGCTTTCACAACATATTGTCCTCCTGTTTCTGAAGACGATAAGCTCAATTCTGATATTTGGGCATCGATTTTTTGACCATCTGTCGACACTACAACGGTGGCCAGTTGTCCTTTTCTTAATGAAGAAATAGCTCGTTCTGAAACTGAAAAGTGAAATTCAAATGCATTCTCAACTTCCATTTGTAGAATCGAAAATCGGGGGTTTGCTAAATCTCCCTCTTGAGCCATTTTTGAAGTAATTACACCCTCAAATGGGGCCTTGATATTGAAATATTTTAATTCTGATTGTATTTCTTTCAACTGACTTTCTACTCCTGCTTTTTGACTTTTTACAGAGTTATATTTTAAGGAGATAGACTCCAGCTCTTTTTCTGAAACACTATTTTTTTCTCTTAAACTTTTGTATCGTTTATAATCCTTTTCGGTGTTTTCTAAAGTGGCACTTACCTCGTCGAGTTTGGCAGTAAGCTGATTTTGTTTCGACATGAGGTCATCGCTGTTTAATTTAACCAGCAACTGGTTTTCATGAACAGCATCGCCTACATCTACAAGGATTTTATCCACGTAACTTGATCCTCTAGATTGAATATCTATCGATTTTGAAGACTGAATTTTCCCCTTATAGCTTAAAAGCTGAGGTAAACTGGTGGTAGGATACTCGATTTTAACATCGACAGATATCTGCTCAGGCTTTTTATTTTCGGTTTTTTCTCCACAGCTCAAAATGCTTAATAAGAACACAGAAAAAAATATAGGCAGTAATTTATTTTTCATAAGTATAGGTGTTTGCTAAAAATTGAATGTATAACTGAGCGTAGTTAAACTCGAATATGGATTGGTTGTACGCCAGTCGCATAGAAGATTGTTGTTGTTCTGCCCGCAGCAAATCTGTAGTGCGCTCAAGACCTTCTCCAAATCTATCTTTCCTGATTTGGTATGCTTTTTCTGCTTGCTTCAGGGATAGTCTATTTCTATTAAGTTTTTGCTCTGCCTCGCGAAATTGGCGTTTTGCTTTTTCCAACTCCATATTGGAATTGGAGGCATACCTAGAAGCTTCTAGTTTGGCTTGATCTAAACTTGCATTTTCTTCTTGAAGTTTTGCAATATTTTTACCACCTTCAAAAATATTCCAGTTAAGTGAAGCACCTACAAAAAAGTTTCTTGTGTTGGTTGTAAAGGCTTCATCTGAAAACCATTGTAGGTTCCCAAAAGCATTAAGCGTTGGCAAAAAGGAATGTTTGGCTGCAGTTTGCATTTTGGATTGGGCCTTGGTTTGCAAATCGACTGCTAAAATGTCTTCTCTTGTTTCTATTTGACTTGCGTCCATAGTCTCCACAATATTAAGCTCAAGTTTTGAAACTGGTTTTACCACAGTATTAGCATCTCTGTTCATTAAAAACAGAAGATAGTCTGAAAGATTTTGGAGTTTATTGTAAGCCGCGATGTATTCGTTTTCAACTTCATTTAACCTTACTTCTGCACTTAGTAAATCTGGCATGATCAATAGACCTTCGTCATAAAAATTTTGAATACTTTCAAAATTTTGCTCGGCAATTTTTCTAGTTTGCTCTAGTACCTCAACCCCTTTATAAGCGAGCTGAAGTTGCATATAAAGTTTTTCCACTTCAACTAAAAGCGCTTTTTCTTCAAATTTATTTTGAAGTTGTTGTGCTTCTTTTTGAGCGTTTAGTGCAGAACGTTGAGCCCACTTTTCAATATTGATAAGAGGTTGTTGAATGCTTAAAGCAGTGGTAAAATTGGAAATGGCACTTGGATTGTTCAAATTATCGATTTGAAAATCTTGCTCTGTAAAAATTCCTTGGTTCAATAATGTTCCAAATGCTTGGACGGGATTATTGGTTCTATAAAAATTATGCGAAACACTAAGCTGAGGTAAAAACGCAGCATTGGTTTGCCTATAGCGGGCTCTTGCTTTTCTAAATTCACTTTCATTAATTTGAAGTGATCTATTATTTTGAAGCACTTGGCTCTTGAGTTCTTCAAGAGTAAACTCCATTTCTTCTTGGGCCTGAAGTTGCCCAAAATTAAATAGAAAAGCTATAAATGGAATTATCATTAGGTATGCCTTCATTTTATTTTGAATTTATAATTGCAAAATTAAGAATTAAGAGGTGCACTGAATGTAACAAATGTTCTATAAAGCTTGGTTATAAAATTTTGGTTTCACACCAATTTGCCTCCCAAATGTCGAAAAAACTCTGAATTATTTTTTTCTTCTGGGATCAAAAAAAAGCTAAGCATTCCAATAGTCATCTTGGAATGGTTTTTTTTTTGAGATATGAGTTCCGAAGCTTCAAAAAAACGGACGATTTGCCACATTTGAAGTGAAATTGGTAATATGCGTTCGTGATGGAAGTGGTTAGCTCGTAATAGCCAAAAGCCAGAGAGTCTTGGCTGTGGAGAGCGACCTTAGAAGCTCCTTTACAGCCCTAGAATCTCCAGCTTTTGGCTTGCGGACTAGAAACGGAGAGCACGTTGAAACGCCCAATACCTAATTAAAATCCATATTTAACGAAAACTGTGAAATTTTGACCAGGATCGGTAAGGCGTTCCAGTCCGCTTAAGTTGGCATTGGCTTGGTTTCTAAAGGCAAAATTTAGGTGATCGTAATACTGCTGGTCAAAAGCATTTAAAACCGCTGCTCCTAAGTCGAGCCCAGGGAAAAGTTCGTAACCCAATCGAAAATCGACCAATTCGTATCCTGGTGTAGCTTCATTTTCTCCAAACGATGTAGCCAGCTCATCTTGTTGGCTGACCATCCTTAAGTCGGTTGCTGCCCAAAACTTGTTCTTGCTGTACTGCAAACTTAGTTTACTGCGCAGGGGAGGAGTAAGGGGCAAAGACTCGCTTAAATCTTCGTTGCGGGTATACACGTAAGCCAAATCAGCATCCAATTGAAAATGGGTTAAGAAATTAACGCCCAAGCTAGCTTCAAATCCTGTTTTGTAAGCATCATCTAGATTTCTGAATACTTTTGGATGGATAGGTTCTTGGTTGGGCATAAATTTTCTCGTTTTGGTAGGATCGATGATGGCTACGATATAATTTTCGAAATGAGAGAAATAGACAGAAGCTCCCCAATTTAACTTATCGATGAATCCATTCATTTCTTTTTTCCCGGTGTACGCAACTTCAAATTGATTGTTGACTTCTGCGTCCAAGTTAGGGTTACCAATGTATTCAAACGGATCTTGACCAACTTGAAAATGATTGATGAATCGCTCAATCATATTCGCAGAGCGCACACCACGTCCAAATGCAAATTCTAATTGATTATCGGCATCTAGTAATTTTTTGAGCGATACCGTAGCACTAAAATTATGCTCGGTTCTGCTTCCCAAACCTGGATAGTAAGCTAGGAAATCTGCTTCGGGGTCCTGAATGTCTGAGTTGACCATATCATATCGGACACCTGCATTTATTAGCGTAGAACTATTGATTCTGTAGCGTGACTCTGCAAAAAGACCATAGTCGTTGATAAACGAATCTTGCCAAATTTTGTCGGTAAGCTGCAGAGGTGGATCGAGGGGCATTCCCATCATATTTTGTTTTATTAAGCGATTTCTCACACCGTCTCTACTTATTAAAAGCGCATCGGTTCCAGTAAAAAGCGTCCAGAACTCAGCAAGTTTCCACTCTAGTTCAAATCGACCGCCAGCTGTTGTCGCTTCAACAGGAGAGACAGCTTCCACCGTTTCGAAGTTGCTTCTTCTGCTGTTACTCATGAGATGATCTACATAAGAAAAATAGGCTTTAGCTTGAATTTTCTGCAATGTCTTTCCTGGTCTTTTCTTGAAATAATCCAGAGACAGCATGGAAGAATCATCATAATCTGAATCCATTGGTAAAGACGCATGTAGCACATCTCTACCAAAAGATTGTCTCCAATGCAATTGTAAACGCTCAAGACTAGTGAAATTATAACCCATACGCAGGCTATAATCTATACTTCTAAACGATGATGGAATTTCTCTTCCAGCCCCGTCTTCGTAATTACCAAAATCACGATAGCCATACATCCCAACAACATCAAACTTTTCTTCAGCATACTGAAGCCGAACCATATTCACCAATGAATTTCCATTGGTTTCATATCCAGTTGAAGCACTTCCAGAAATGCCATAATTTCCTAGTTCTGGTCGTTTGGACACCATATTGATAAGTCCTCCAAAAGTAGCTCCATAACGCATGGTATAGGGTCCGCGAACAACTTCAATTTTTGAAATATCCTCTGGCATGACGTGGGTGGTGATAGGATCCATCCTGTTTGGACACGCATGCATAACTTTGGTTCCCCCGTCATATTGAATATTCAATTGCTCATATTGTGAAGCACGGAAAGAGGGATCAATAGCGTAATTCCCGCGTTTGATGAGTCCAAATCCATTGATGTCTCTAAACAAGTCTGCTACATTTTTAGGCTGAGTCACTCTTTCACTTAAGTCTGGTGTAGTGATGTTCATCACTGGATCTTCAAAAACTCTACCTGTGACCAAAACTTCTGCTAGCTCTGTATTTTCAGCTTCCAAATACAGGATATCTGGCGTTGTAGTTTCAACTCTTAAAATTTTAAAACTATAGCCAATGTGACTAATCTTATAAGTTTCACCGATTTTTAATTGTAAGATTTGGTTGTTGGTAATATGATAATTCTTGTTGTTGTTTTGATCGATAGCGTAAACCCCAGTAAGGGTTTCTTTGGTTTGTGCGTCTTTAACCTCTATAGATTTAGTTTGAGCTATAAGCATCATAGAACTAAACAAATAGATGAAGGCGCTTAAAATAATTTTCATGTTTAAGCCTTTTAAATGTCTAACTAATTTGTTTTAAATAAAATTGGAGTTAAACGGAACGTATAGGTGGCTTAAAACTTCTGTTTAAGAGTTGGAATTTATAGTGCGAGGTATACAAAAAAGAGTGTTCTACCTCGGTGATAGAAAAACTTGTAAAAGTATCATTTTCAGAACATAGAGTTGTGAAAATAAGTTTGCTTTCAAGAAAAATAGAAGCATTTTTTGGAGTGTCGGTTTGTTTGTTATCGAGGACATCACTCAAAAAGCATTTCCCATCACATTCCAGCTCAGGGCGATCCGTATTTTCACAATAATTCTCTATAAAATTATCGGTGAAAACAATATAATACGATAGCCAAAACGCAGACTTTACGGTGAATAAAAGCACCACGAGGCTTAAGGTAAGAGCTATCTTGAGTTTGATATTTTTCACTTTACAAAAGTAATGAGAATGCTGGCTTTGAATTGTGACTTAAATCACATTACCGATAGATTTATAAAAAATTCTGATTCTAAGACATTTAGTTTTCAGAAAAATCCACATCTTTAAGTTTATAAATTAGTTTTATGATAGATCCCAAATTATTGATCCAATTTAAGGCAGAAATTCTCGAAATTGAAAGAGGTAATATTATTTTCGATTACGGAAGTAAAGCTCAGTTTTATTATCAAATCAAAACGGGTGAAGTGAAGATGAATAACTTTAATAGAGATGGCAAAGAATTTATACAAGGGATTTTTTACGCAGATCAAAGTTTTGGTGAACCGCCTTTATTTGCCGATGTAGGCTATCCAGCAGGAGCAGAAACTATTACAGACGTAGAGATTTTTCGTTTGCCAAAAGATGATTTTTTTGATTTGCTAAAAAAACACCCAGAAGCGCATTTCAAAATTTCTGAAGTATTGGCGTCCCGCTTGTACTACAAAGCCATTATGGCTTCTGAGATTTCCTCACAAGATCCAGAGCATCGCATTGTAAGGTTGCTGGATTATACCAAAACGCATATCCATAAACTAGATCCTGAGGATGTTTTAGAAGTCGATTTTACTCGCCAGCAGATTGCCGATCTCACTGGATTGCGCGTAGAAACTGTTATTCGTGCCTGTAAGGCCTTGGAAAAAAAAGGTGAAATTCAAATTAAAAAACGAAAGATTTTGAGGTAAGATGAGTTGAAATAATTCCGACTTGATTCAAATCATAAACAGTGGTCATACATACTTGTATTTTTGGATAACTTAAAAATACAAGACAATGGATCTAGTTAAGAGTTTAACCGATGATTTTACAAAGTATTACATGGCTAATTCTGTATTGGGTATTATCGCTTCAAGTTGCTTGGGCTCTATTGCCGCAATGATGATTTTAGCTGATGGAAACACACTATTCCATGTTGTTCACCTGAGTTGGATTGTAATTATTTGTATGATTTATAATGCAGCTGTTTTAGTTGGTTTTAAACCAAAGATGGCCTTTCTTATTCAGGTAATTAGTGTTTTATCAAGCCTATTTACAATTGCTTATTATATTTTTTTCTAATGAAACACGACTTAAAAACAAGGGAAGACGTATCCAAATTAGTACATCATTTTTATGAAAAAATTCGTCAGAATGAAGATATAGGTCATTTTTTTAATGAAAGCATTTCAGATTGGGATGAACATCTAGAAAAGTTAACCGATTTCTGGGAAACGAATTTGTTTTTTAAACAAAAATATAAGGGAAATCCCAAATTGGCACACCAACGTGTAGACAAACACTTTAATGGAAGTATTGAGCAAAAACATTTCGGTATTTGGTTAAATCTTTGGTTCGAAACTATAGATCAATACTTTGAAGGTGAATTAGCCGATCGAGCAAAAAACAATGCTAGAAAAATGGCTTCACATATTTTTATGAATATTTATATGGATAGAAATACTATAAGTTAACAGATGTGGTTAGATTTGATGTAGAGTATTTTTAATTATGTCCAACCCACCGATAAAACGCCATAAAGCCCTACGAAATTTAAGTCGTGAACATCACGACGGACTTGTTTTTGCTCTGCGTTTGCAAAAAGGAGTGTCTAAGAAAGCCGATCTTCAATCTATGGAAGAGTATGCCACTTGGTTTTGGGAGAATCATTTGCTGTTGCATTTTCAGCTAGAAGAAGAACGTTTATTTCCAATGCTAGAGGGCGAATATGAATTAGTAAGTGAAGCAATAGATCAACATCAAGACTTAAAGATGCTTTTTCAAATTCAGCAAAAAACCCATGCAGATTTCAAAAGAATTTATGAATTACTTCAAAAGCATATTCGTTTGGAAGAACGGGAGTTATTTAACTTAATACAAAGTACATTGAGTGAACAGCAACTTGCTATTTACGAGGAAATACACAAAAATCAACAAAGTTGTGCCATGTGGCAAACGCCATTTTGGTCTTAAAACCTCTGGGTTTTACTTTGAGGTGCAAAAATAGACTGTAAGCTTATTCCAATAATTGAAACGCTGAATAATAAAGAAGCGACTGCCAAATATAAATTCAAATTTGGTAAAAATGCCCATTGCAGGACAACGGTTGCAGCACGATAAAAAATAAGAAATTCAGTTAAAATAAAAGCGAGAAGGTAAAGGCCTAAATTGAAATTAGAAAGTTTAATCCATTGCAAATAAGAGGCTAAAAACAATAAAAATAAGCTTATAAAGCCTAAGAAAAACCAATGTAAATATCCGATGACTACATCTAAGTTTGAAGTAGCAATTTCAGCTATGTAAGGTATGCCGCTTAATGTTTGCATAAGTAACTTCAGCAGGAAAACTAAGACTAGAAATTGGAGTATAAACCGGGATTGATTGCTCAGTGTTAGATAAAATGTGCTAAACTCACTTTTTATGGAATTCCACAAATAGTATAAACCTATCCATAAAGTTAAACTTCCTAAATTGCTCAACAAATACAAAGACCAATGTGAGCTTGCCCAGAGGCAGGATAGGAAAAATGTACCTACAATACCAATATTGAATAGCACTATGAATTTTGAGAATGCTCTATTTTCAATTTTCACTTTAGATTGTTCCAGTAAAAACACCATTAACCCAATTGCAGCAAGCACAAACCAAGCATTATACTGAAAGTGCAGGTAAAAATAGATCGCTAATTTATACCATACCGATTCGCTCCCTAGAGTTGTCATGATTGCGCCTAAAGCCCAGGGTCCAAGCGATGAGATCACCATATACAATAAGGCATATTTGATAAGTAAGAAGGATTTCTTTAATTTCAATTGTGTTTTTGTATGTTTTAGAATAAACCCAAAAAACACATAACTAACTAACAGAAAAAGGCTTGAGAAAATTATAGAAAACAACGCATAACCTTGAATGGGAAAAAAAATAAGCATACCGATTATGCAAACTTGTGTTGCCCAAAAAACTTTTCTATAGTGTTTATTGATGTTCCATTTTTCAACAAAAAAATAAACGATAAAACTGCTTAAAGCTATATACACCCAGCCAAGTAAGGCGATATGTGAGTGTGTGTGGACTATAAATCGATACTGTGTTGGGATGTCAACACTAAATGCTGTCGCTTCCAGTCTAAGAAAAAACCCTAAAACAGCTGTTATAAGAAAATAGTAAAGACTATTTATAAAATGCTGTTTTAGGGTCATCATCAATCAAAACAAACTATGAAAGGGTTTCTTTTTCCATAGCTAAAGCTTTTGGAAAAAGAATATTATTTTCTAAATGTATATGCAAATGTAAATCATTTTCAAACTCTTCAAGCTTATGGTATAAAGCTTTGTAAGTATTGCAGGCATTTGGTGGTAATTTGTAAGTGTTGGTTAAACCTGAGATTTCCTTAAAAATATCCCCTGCCGCTTCATGTTCATCTTCCATCATAGCAATTGGATTCTCTATGGTCCCAAAATGTGGTCTTTCTACTTTTTCACCCTTTTTAAACGCAGCTTCCATTTTTGAAATAAAAGGAAATAGAATTAACTCTTCTTTCTTTAAGTGCTGAGTTAGTTCGTTAGCTACTTCAGCAAACAATTCTTTTATCTTAATTAACTCAGGATTGGTTTTACTATGCACACTAGCAACTTTGTTGGAATACTGTATAAGTATCGGTATGCTGTCTTCTACATAGCTGTGATGCACATTTTGAATATGTTGTGCTAGAAAATGCAAGTCCCATTTTTTATAATCATATGTCCGGCCCTTATCTTCCAGATTTTGAAGATCATTTAATAATTCATCAAGTTTAACTTGGTTTTTTTCGCAAGCATCGTCAATACTTATACCACCGCCACAGCAAAAATCGATGCCGTGTTTTTTGAACACATGAGCAGTATTAATATTTTCACTTACTAATTCGGCTACTGTTTTATCTTTAATTGAAACCATAATAATTTATATTTAAGTTACATTAAAATTACCTCCTTTATAAGTCTTGGTTTATGACTTGAATCAAGTCCATAAACTTTTTAAAAATCTTTTCGTTTTGCTTGTCTAACCATCCGCCATAGCGGTAAAACCACCCATATGACTAAAACCCCAAAGGAGACTAAACTACCGAACAAAGTCCCGAAAAAGTCTCTAAAAATAGCCCCTGTATAGCCCAGTAAAGCTGAAATATCGAGTTTTAAAAGAATTAATATTCTTGACAAATCAATTGGGTTAAACAGTGTTGCAATTAAGGTAAACTTGTCTAATGGATATTCTTGAAAATAGATCAAGGCAATGAGAAAAGCACCGTCATAAATAACGGCTAGAAACAACCAAAGTAAGATGGCATACCCAAAACCTTTGATTTTGTTGGTATTCGATAATGCAATATTGAAGGCTAAAGCGCTAAAGATGAAACTTAAAAAAACAGCAACAACTATCAGAATCAAAAAGTCGAAAATAACGTTGGACTGAAATAAGCCATACAAGGCAAAAGGAATACCCAAACCTAGCAATACGCTTAGCGAAAGCGAGGTGGCTACCCCTAGGAATTGCCCCATAAAGATAGATTTTCGCTTTATGGGTTGTGCTAGAAGGAGTTGAGTAAATTCTTGCGAATCGTAGTAATACATCACCCCGAAGATAGTTCCGATAAGTGGTACTAAAACAATGACTACATTTAACAGTGTAATTATGGCGTTCGATATATTGTTGTTCAAAAACAATAACACTGAACTTAGAAGCAAGTAGAATAAGAAATATACATAACTCCAGCGGCTTCTTACCAAGTCAAAAAAACTGTATTTTAAGATTTTAAGCATGATGGTTTTTTAATAAGTTAGCAATAGCATATTCAAAATTGGTTTCTTCTGTAGTCGATTTTAGCTCCTTGATGCTTCCGTCAAAATAAACTTTCCCGTCTAAAATAAAACTGATATGGTCTGAGATTTCTTCCACAAAACTCATGATGTGAGAAGTAATTAAAATGGTTTTTCCATTAGCTTGTTCTTTTTTGAGTAAGTCTTTCAATTTGATTAAAGAGACTGGATCCAAACCAGATGTAGGTTCATCCAAAATGATAAATGGACTGTCAAACATAAGACTGAGAACAAGATTTACTTTCTGTTTGTAACCTCCAGAAAGGTGACTGAGTTTAATGTTGAGGTAGGGAGTTAGCTCAAAATATTCGATTAACTCTTCATCGCGAGTTGGCTGACTTCTCAAGTCTTTGATCATCGCTATGATTTCTTTCACTTTTATATTACCAGGGAAGTTGGCTATTTGCGGTAGGTAGTCGATATATTTTCTATACGACCAATTATTTTTGATATTTGATTCATCTACAAAAATTTCGCCTTTATTGGCATGACTCATTCCTAGTAATATTTTAATTAAGGTGGTTTTTCCAGAACCATTTGGGCCAAGAATTGCTGTAGTTTTGCCTTTTTGAATACTTAGATTGATGCCAGTAAGCACATCATTTTTATCAAATCTTTTATGAATATCCTTAAATTCTACCATTGTACTTTTCGCATTAAAGGGTTTTGATCTGTGAGATTTTCTGGAGTGAAAATTGGGGTTACTTTTTCAGAAAAATTGATTATGTCAATAAATAAACTTCTCAATAAAATGATGCTTTCTGGAGTATTATTCACCAGATAACTGAATAATTTTACAGGCCGGTAAGGTACATCGCCGTAACCGTCTTTATCCAGATCATAACCCGTGTAATCGCTCCAAAAATTATTATCAAAACTATTATCGTTTAAGCGTCCAGAATAGCTTAAATCGAAATTATTGTAGAGAAAATTATTTTTTATAAAATTGTTTTGATAGCTACCGCCTATAAATATTACGGCGTAACCATTGTTGATGAAATCATTTTCTCGATACGTTATTCGGGTAGAACCATCGGTGGTAATACCTACCGTATTATCTTCAAAAGTGTTGTTATAAATCTCGGCATCGTTTATTTCTTTCAGTAATAGTCCGTAAGATGCCGTGCCCCAGTTCTTTTTAAATACATTATTATTCATTACAATGCGCTTAGAAAACATGACCGCAACACCAGCACTATTGTTCCTGAAAATGTTATTGCTATAGCGATTATCATTGGAGAACATAAAGTGCAAACCATAGCGCATATTATCGTGGCTATCGTTATTTTCAAAAATGTTATTGCTTCCAAACTCGATGTATATGCCATCACGCATGTTATAGACATGGTTATCTCGCACTTCAATTTCTTCTGAATCCCAAAGATGAATAGCGTTTCCAGAGCTGGCTTCAGAATCACCAGTTCCCGAAATATCATTTTGAAGCACTAAACCGTTTCTAGACTTTTCAATTAAGAAGCCGAAGAATGCGTTTCTTAAGGTGATGTTTTTTAGTTTAAAATCGAAACATCTAAAGAGGTAAATAGCTGCATAGTCTGACGTGTAACTTACTTCAATATTTTTAATTGTTAAATCTGTAATGCTAAAATCTGTAGCTTCAACCTTGAAGCCATAGCCCTTGTGTTCGCTATCTATTACACTGCCTTCTTCTCCATACAGATGAAGTGATTTCTTGTTGATAAAAATATTATGCTCCTTATAAATTCCTTTTTGAATGAAAATAGAATCGCCAGATTGAGCTTGGTTAACCGCTTTTTGAATAGAAGAAAATTCACAATCTTTGGCACAAACTTCTATAGTTCTGTTTTGTGCATAGGCATAATTTAATGCTGAGATAAAGCAAAAGATAAATAAGCTTAATTTCATTTTAGTGAGTTTTATGAATATCTCTTTTGATGACTTTTTCTAGATCATCCCATTGGTAAATCTCACCCTTCAGTTTTTCTTGAGCAGCTTCAGCATCAGATATCGATGCAAAGGCAGTTAAATAGGCGCCCATTGGACTAGGTAAATTTTCACTTATTAAATAAGATGCGTTTTCTGCAGAAATCATTTTCCCAGGTTGGTTGTAATTGGCAACCAATAAAGTTGCATTATCAAATTTCCCTGATTTGTCTTTAACAAAATTCACCATGCATTCAATAGCATCAAATTTATGTTGCTTTCCTTTTTCAGTCACCAATTGAGCAGCATGTGTTTTTTGAACGATACCCATGCTACAAAAATCGCATTGGTCTTCACCATAATTAATTGGTTTAGCCGATTTATCGCAGGCTGTTATTGCCATAAAAAAGAATGCTAGAACGATGTATTTATTCATATTAATTGGCTTTTTTAAGTCCTATGATGTAAGCTATAAAGGTAAGAAACATGCCAATTCCCATTAATATGGCTCCTATAGCAGGATATGAATGAGCAGTAAAGTTCAAAATATCTCTAGAGCCAAATAAAGGAGGTTTGTAGCTTAGAGGATTCCCATCTGCATCAGTCATTTTCATGATGGCTTTTGGATCTAGGTTGGTGCCGTAATCTGTCATCCAAGCATTAAAATCAAATATGCCCATAACACCCAAAACAGTCATTAAAACAAGCCAGCCTAAAAACCATTTATAAGATACTTTTTTAAATAAGCCCAAAAGGCCAATGAGAATTCCTAAAATGGCCATTCCGCCAATGACTTTAGGAAATACAGAAAATTCCCACATTTCATCTTGTTTAGGCAGTTTACGCATGCCAATATAATGGTTAAGTCCATCTATATTTTGAATGTCGTGTTTTTCATGTCCTTCAAGTCCATCAAGGTTAATGTACATTCCAATGCCACTTGGATACTGTGGTGCTTCTAAGGTTATACTCCAAAGCGGAAACAAAAACAATCCCAACAGAAGTGCAGAACCAATAATCATAGTGATACTTGCCGTTTTCATAATTTAAATTTTTAAATAAAAAAGGGACGAGCAGAGAATCTACTCGCCCCAAATTGAGTAATCAAAACCAAAACATTCAAATTAACTCATTACTCTTTCCATTCGTCGTCTAGTGACCAACGCAATTTAGTATCGCTATTTTTAGCAGAAACTCTTACGTAACCTTGCATTTCTTGGTGAAGTGCAGAACAGAAGTCTGTACAATAGAATGGCCAAACACCTTCCCGTTTAGGTTCCCAAATAATGGTTTTAGTTTGTCCAGGCATGACCAAAATTTCTGAAGTGTTAGCTCCAATCATTGCAAATCCGTGAGGAACATCAAAATCTTGCTCTAAGTTAGTAACGTGGAAATACACCTTATCGCCAACTTTAACGCCTTCAATATTATCGGGTGCAAAGTGACTTCTCACTGTTGTAGTATAAACATGAACTTCATTTCCCTTGCGTTCTACACGTCCCTCAGATTCATTTTTAGCAGCGTACTTGTGATTGTTTTCTTCTAAATCGTAGTATTTTTTAGATTTGGATTTTATCAAATCTGCAGGTATCGCAGCTGCATAGTGAGGTTCACCGTGTGTTGGGAAATCTAGTAGCAACTCCATTTTATCGCCAGAAATATCATATAACTGAGCTGAATGCTCCAATTCTGGACCTGTTGGTAAATATCTGTCCTTTGTGATTTTATTCATACTAAACATATACTTACCAAAAGGTTCTCTTGAGTTACCACCAGGAATAGTTAAATGGCCAACCGAGTAGAAAGAAGGTTGTCTATCAACTACTTCCCAAGTCCCTACTTTCCATTTTACAACTTCAGAAGAAATAAAGAAGCTAGTGTAACCGTAACCTTTTCCATCAAATTCAGTATGCAATGGACCTAAACCACCACTATCTACAACACCTTCAAGAACAGATTCGAATTTTAAGATTGGGATACCATAAGCATCACCGTCAAAGTCTTTATTTTTAATGGCTTCCTGCATTTTCGCAAATGAATAAACACTCAACTGTGTAGATAGTTTTCCATTTCCAATGATGTATTCACCTGTTGGGTTAACATCTATACCGTGAGGCGATTTTGGAACTGGCATGTAATAGACTGCGCCTGGAACGTCACGCGGATCAACTGAAGTTACGCCTTCTTTCATTTCTGTGGTGGCCATCATAGTTGATTCATCGTAAATGTTGTGTGCATAAGTACCAGCCACTTCAGTTCCACCACCATTCTCAACATATTCTTTAATTTTCATCCAATTTACAGCGGCGATAAAATCTTTATCGTTTTGTGATGCATTCACTTCTAGCATTGAATGTGCTTCTTCAGTATTATAAGAGGTAAAGAAAAACCATCCATGAGATTTGTCACGACCAGGATGTGATAAATCGTAGTTGAAGCCAGGCATATTTATTTGGAAATCAATTTCCATATGTCCATGTTCTGGATCAACCTTAATAAAGGTTAAAGGGCCTTTAAATTCACCTTTCATTTCATCGATAGGCATGTCTTTTTGAGGATTTGGAACAGCAAAACGAGTACCTGCAACAACATATTCTGTATTTTCAGTCACATACGATGAGGCATGATTTCCAGCAGAATTAGGAATTTCGATAATCTCTTCGGTTTCGAAAGTCTCTAAGCTTATCCTAGCAATACGAGGTGTATTGTTTTCATTTATGAAAACCCATCGACCATCCAATTTTCCGTTTGTTTGGGAAATATCTGGGTGGTGAGAATCACCCCAAGGCACAAAGCCATAAGATGTATTAAGCATAGCTTTGGTTTCTTCAGAATATCCATATCCATTGGTAGGAAATTGAGAAAAAACGGGTATTTCTTTAAACATTCTTCCGCTTGGTAAACCGTAAACTGTCAAGTTTCCGGAATATCCTCCCGACATGAAGGCATAAAATTCGTCGTGCTCACCTGGAGCTACATATACTTTTTCTGCATTAGATGATGCCATAGCACCAGAGTCCGATTTTGAATTATTACCACAGCCTATAAGCAGTAATCCTGCACCTAGACCTAGTAAAAGTTTTTGAATTGTTTTCATTGTTTGAGTTGTTTTAAAATTAGTTTTTTGGTAATAATACGTCTTCAATAATATGCACCCAGCCATTACTTACATCTACGGAGGCAATTATTTTGATGCCACCTACATAGAGGTCTTGACCTTGCTTAGTCACTTCTAAATATTGGCCATCCGCCATGTAAAGTTTCCTGTTTTTCTCTATATTTTTTTCTAGAGTCTTGATAGGATAATTACTTGGAGCAACATGATGAATTAAAATATTAGCTAGTTTAGACTTGTTTTCGGGTCTCAGTAAATCTTCTAAAGTTGCTTTATCTAGTTTGTCAAAAGCTGCATTAGTGGGCGCAAATACTGTAAGAGGTCCTACGTTTACTAAGGCATTTTCAACACCAGCAGCTTGTACTGCCTTAACCAATGTTGTGTGATCTGGCGAGTTAATTGCCAGACTCAGCGCATTTACTACATCGCTATCTCCTTCAATAAAAGCTTGCCCCTTATTTGATGAGGAAACTTCATTTAAGTTTGTTTTAGCGTCTGTAGTTTTGTCTACACTCTCAGATTTTTCTGAAGAATTGCAACCTAGTAGACATAACATCAAAAAAATAGATGCTGATGATTTTAAGAAAAATGGAATATTCATAGGATTAGGATTAAAAAATTAAATATCTATTCGTGCTTAGTTATTCTTGTCATACTCTCTAAAATATTCTAAAATAGCCCGAGTATCCTCTTTTGAAACATTTTGATTGGCCATTACCGCCATGTTGTTTTCTACCAATAAACGTTTAGCAATTGGATCTTTTTTAATCATCTCTTCAGGATTCATAATCATATTCATGATCCATTCTGGGCTTCGTCTTACTGAGACCCCAGATATTGATGGTCCTACATACTTTTTGTCCATCTTATGGCAAGCTGTACATAAATTTCCGAAAACTTCTTGACCTCGATTTGCAAGATTTTTGTCTATGCCTTCGTCAATGTCGACGGATTTTATGGGACCAATACCCAAATTTGCTAAGTCCTCTTCTGCTGAAGTTGTAGAGGTTGATTTTTTTGCGGGTTCAGCTTTTTTTTCAGTTTTTGGTTGTTGACCAATTTTTACTTTTTTGTTTTCTTTCTTCTCTTCATTTCCTCCACAGGCTAATAGTAAGGTGATAAGAAAAACAAAACTGATTTTAGTAAATGATTTCATGTCTTCGATATTTAAAATGCTTCGA
>Ga0136587_1000004_pt1 | contig 75789 bp, 57 predicted proteins | sample AntRauMFilla1563_FD_101386 | JGI IMG/M metagenome (GOLD analysis project Ga0136587, IMG submission 101386) | Saline lake microbial communities from Rauer Islands, Antarctica - Metagenome Filla 1 #563 | ecosystem: Environmental > Aquatic > Non-marine Saline and Alkaline > Saline | place... | reverse complement strand
GGTAATTATTTTTGATGAAAAGCAGGCGAAAAAGAAACGATTTATTGCGACATTATAGGTTTAAATTGGTATAATGCCCAAACTAAAGGAAAATGATAAAAAACAGCAGATTCTCACACAAAAAAGAGTGATTTCCCTAAAAAGCACCTTAATTTAGATAATCAACTGAATAAAAAGGGATGCAAAGCACTCTAAAAAAAACCTTCTCCTCTTGTAAGGTTCTTGCCAACTCATCGAATTCCCCCTTACCAGCAATCCCGGATCAGTCAACAAATCATATAGCTTTGGCCTATCGGCAAGCCATATGCTTAGTTATTGTATGCTGTTTTTATTTTATTCATTTCTAACGTTGGCGAAAAAGTTCTTTGCAAACGCAGGAACGAGGATTACAATGTGCTTGAATTTGCATTGGTTTTTAAATTAATTGACCTTTTCTGTTTTTTTCTTTGGTTTCGATTTGGCAGATTTCCCTCTGTTAATTCGCCTATTTGACATCTTCAACCAGATATTTCTTAGCTCCAATGTTTCTTCTAAAGTAAAACCATAATGGTCTATCAATACCGCCTTATCTACAATATCCAAAACCTCTTCTATTCGGTCTCCACGAATTAATTCATCAATAAGGTTTATATCTATCCCGTGATCTTCTACAACAGGGATTAGAAGTTCTTCAATTTCAGTTGGTTCAAATGTCATTACTCCACCACCATAGCTCCTTCCTGTAACCTCCGAAAAAGCAAATGTTAAAGAGTTTAGAAAACAGATTACAATGCTTTCTGGACTGTACTCATCAGAAATAAATCTGAGCCTATGAATAGTATCTGTTGAAGAAGCCTCAACATGGTTCATTACTAATTTAGGATATCTATTTACTTGACGTAAGGCGAAGCCTTGCGGTATCCATAGAGAAGGAGTGATATACCATTTTTTTCTAATTCTACATTTATAACCAGTATGAAACTCTTTCTCTTCACCATACTTTATGTACGTCTTACTATGTTTATCTAATAGCTTAAACTCTTTGTTCTCCGGCAAAAAGAGTTGGTTTGGAAGGTCTTTTTGAGCATTCGTATCAAAGTCCCTATCATTGAAAATAATACCAGATAATTGATTAGACTTACTTACTACCTTGGTTGTAACGTCTTGTAAATTCCATTCTTCTACTTGGGATTGCTTGAGCATAAAAAACTCATTACGTCCTGTTACAATCCCTACATCAGCATCCAAAATGTTATTTGCCAATGGAATACGGTTGCTGTCTTTAATTTCTCGCAGAAAATCAATTTCTCTGGGATTCAAAAAGTACTTTGTCCATTTCTCATTATCGTGTCTTATATCAACCACCTCCGTTTCTGCAACAGCATCAAAGTCAATTTCAGAAAGCTGGTCTAGGTCGTCTAATTGAAGTACTCTTATACCTTGAGCATTTGGTACAGACTTTTCGCATAGCATTATTACGACTTCTTGTTGTATACCGTCAAAGACTAATTTTTTGAATGTTACTATTGTAATTCTTTCAAAGAACTTTGAAAGAAATATCCGTGTTTGTTCAGCATACTTAACTTGAAATAATTCTGCGGGAATTACCATTCCTAAACGACCATCTTTCGCAAGTAGAGAAGAGCAAATTACTAAAAAAGGAACCCAAATATTGGTTAATTTATTAGGCTTTAGCCCTAAGTCTTCCATCATTTGAATAGCAATATCTCTATGCTTTGGCGGAAAGTTTTGATACCTTATAAACGGTGGATTACCGATAATAGAATTATAAGCAATGTCCTCTTGATTAGAGATAAAACTAAAAAAATCGTTATTTACAATAGTATCACCATTTAATCCAAAACTGGAAGCTCTCCTTGTCGCTTTTTGAGCTTCTTCAGGGATAAGTTCAACACCTTTAATTCTGCCATATAAATCAGCTCCATTTACTCCAAGTTCATTGAATCTTGCTATAGCTGCTTCAATAAAATTACCATCACCACAACTTGGCTCTAAAACCAAATCATTATCGTTTTGTATTGCCCAGGAACAAATAAACTCAGCAATTGGAGAAGGTGTATAGTAACCTCCTCTTAGTTTATCAAAGTCAATATTTTGTTCTTTCTCTACCATTTATGATTCTATTGGTGCAACAAATAGGTTGTCGCCTGTTATGCAATCTATATCCTCTTGAGTGAAGCCATATAAGACATCAACCTGATTGAATAAGTTGTTATATAATCGGTTTATTTTTCTTTGAATTATTCTTTTTTTAGCGTAAGTACTTTCTGCCTTCAAGCTCTGCTTTGTTCTGATAATAGATTTTACACTGCTAACGATTTTATCGTGTGCTCTTTTCTCTACAGCATCAACAAAGTCAATTGTTCTAATTGGAAGATTTTCTATAAACTGTTTACCGTGTGAATAGTAATCTCCTCTAAATTCACTTGCTCTGGATTTTACCATTGCTTCCAAAACTGGGTGAGATAAAAGACCTGCTAAGTAATAAATAGAGTAATTGGAATTTGAAGTTATAGAATAATAAGGACCATTGCCACCACCAGTAAATTGAAAGTTTGTTTCATCAATTATATAGCTGGGCTTTTGAGATAATACAGGAAAGACGATTTTGTCTGCATTGTGAAACTTTGTCAAGCTTTGACTTCTTCCGTACTGATACCATTTAGGCCCATTTCCGTTAATGCTTCGTTTTTCAAGTTTAGCTTTAAATAGGTTTAAGTAAGCCCAACAGTCTGGATAATTATTTTGGAAATCTACTTCAGAAATTACCGTTGCTGTATATCCATCAATCTCATAAGGGAATATCATTTGTCCATTTGCTGCTACAGTATCAAAACCATTGAAACTAACATCATATAATGAGGGTTTGCATATTCCTTTCTCAACTTTATATTCTGTCTCGTCTTTCGAAAAATAGAAGTGAGTAGCATTCTCTTTGGTTGGTGTGAAAATATAAATTGGATCTGAACTTGTTTGCAGGCCAACTGGAATTTCAGCAACGGACTTTAAAGCAATAGTTCCATTTGATATAATTTTATGGAATAGCTTCGCTGCCGTTTCAGACACAAAAACCCAAGGTGCTGAACCAAAACCGTCATTATCATAGGCTATAACAGGTGTAGTTTCAAAAATATCTATTGAAGATAGATTATCAATTCTACTAAATTCAAGTTTTTCTTTAGCTTCTCTAACGAATACAACAATAGCTGTATAGGTGCTTCTATTGGGAAAAAACTGTGTTACACCAAAATGTATAATTCTATCTAAAGAAGTTGCATCAGTAATAAAACCTCTTAATTTCTTGCCTCCTTTTACTATGAAAAATTTATGAGGAACGATATAGCCAACTCGACCACCTTCACAAAGAAGGTTTATAGCCCTTTCAATAAAAAGGTAATACTTGTCAAATAAATCTTTCTTTGAGTATGTATAAGGAGACATCGTACTTCTTTAATATTCAATTTCTTCGGGTGAATATTTTACAAAGTTTTGAATCCTTACATAAGGTGGATTTCCAACTATAGCATTGAAACCTTTATCTTCTTCCAAAAATGGAAATTCATCTATCCAGTTGAATGGGTTAATTTTAAATAGTAATTCGTCATTGTCTTCAGCTTCTTCATTAAACTCAAAGTAGCTATCATCAAGAAGTGAGTTACCACACTTAATATTATTGTCAAGGTTTGGTAATACTTTCTCTCCTGTCCTATCTAAAAAACTTTGAATGGAAACAGCATTTTCGTTTTCAATCAAACGAAGAAGCAAACTAAAATGAGCTACTTCAACTGCATAAGGATTTATATCAACTCCGAAAATGTTATTAGTCAGAATTGTATGTTTCTCAGATAATGATAAACTGAATTGACCTTCTGATAATTCTGTTAAACAATCATCTTCTAAATCTTCTTGTTCTAAGTAATAAGCTTCTCGGTAATGTAGAATGTAATCAAAAACAGAAAGTAAAAATGTACCTGAGCCACAGCATATATCTGCTATTCTTAAATCTAAAGAATCATCAAAATCAGAGTCAGTATATAAATTATCTAACGTTTCGCTTACTATCTGTTTGACAATCCTTTTAGGTGTAGGCACAACACCGTTAGAAGCAACTACTTCTGGTTCTTGTACTATTGAAACTGAATAGTCGGCTGCTAACTCGATTTTATTCCCTAAATACTTCTCATATATTTGACTTAAAATATCTGAATCAATAACAGAAAAATCATAAGGGCTTACAGGGTAATAAAGCTCGGAGAAAATATCAATTAGTATTTGGTCATCAATGGTTATTTGTTGTGCCAAATCATCTTCAATGAAAGAAAATAAACCAGAGTTATACTTGTTGTCCGAGGTTATGAAAAGCTCTTTTAGTTCGTCATAAGTGGTAATATTTTTAAGCGTTTCATACTTCTCAATTTCTCGGTCCTCACATATCCTTAAGAATATGATTTTATTAATCATTCTTTGGATAAGGAAGTTAATATCATCTTGAGATAAACCTACATTGTTTTCTACTACATTTTCAGCAAGAACTTGTCTCCAATTTTCTATTTGATTTAAGAAATGATTATCAAAAGTCTCTTCACCTTTTAGATCACCAGTATCAACTGCAGCTAAACTACCTGACTTAACTGCTTCAAATGAGAGTAAAAAGTATATCTCTTTTAAGTTTTCAAGAAACTCAGTGTAGTGAAATGTCTTGTATCTGTTATGAGAAGCAAGATCTTCTAATTCTGGTTTTAGAGTACAGTCATAAAAAACTAAGTGCTCAAAATTGGTAAGAACAGAAAACGGCAAGTTGGCACTCCAGCCATATCTTCGTGTTTGAAAGGCGGGTGCTTTTTCAGTTGTAATATCTATAGATATTTTTTTCGCCTCTACAAATAAGGAACGTTGTCCGAACTGTTTTAAAGTATAGTCTGGGTTCTTTTTAGTTATTTTATCTTCTTCCTCAACATCAATAGATTCTTCTTGTATAACCTCTCTAAATAGTTGTGTTTTTCGAGCTTCATTATCTACATCCCAACCAAAACATTTTAGTAAGGGGTTTAAAAAATCAATTCTAACTTGAGCCTCACTGTAAGTACCTTTCTTATAATCAGTATATTCCTTAGCAAAAGCATCAATTAATACTTTTAGCTGGTCGCCACATTCATCAATATTTCGGCAAATTTTATAAGCCATTAGCTACTCAATTTCTTTTGATATTTTACTTCTTTTTCTGCTACAATTAACGCTTTTAAAGCTTCATTTTCATCTGCCACAACCGCATACACTTGGTCGGCTAACCATAGTGCTTTTGCTTCTGTTTCGTTGAGCTTGAAAATTTTAATGAGTTGGTGAACGTGTTCACGTTTCGCAGTTCGTTCCCCTCTTTCTATTTTGCTCAGTTGAGCGGTATCTATATCCAGCTCTGCCGAAAGGTGACGCAAGAGCATATCTTGTTCTTCTCTTTTGGCTCTGATAAGGTCTCCAAACTTATTCATTGTTTATTTATTAACTTGACAAATAATGACAAATGTAATAAAAGCAAGAGGATATTTGTCAATTTAGTCTATTGTTTTTAGGTGGGCTAAAAAGCAATGTGTGCAATAGCACTCTTTGCTTGTGCAGCTGGCTTTTTTTAGTGGCATATAACGTATGGATTACAAAATAAGTTATGTTATACCCATTTTATTAATATTATAAACTTAGTAATTTTTTTATCGGTTTAAAAGTCTTAACATTTAAAGCATACTTTAATAAACGGTGAAATCTCGGAGGTTATTAATACAAATATTAAATCACAATAGTAAAGTACTCTCTATTCTAAATGCTTAAAGAATAACTTTCAAAGACCTATTAAAATCCTGTTTTATAGTTACTAATGTGCAAATCAATAGCTTCCAACAGTCTTACAACCACCTTGGATTAGAAGACCAGTGGGTTCGCAAAAACCTGTTGGTTATAAAGTTGAAAGTTTTCCTTTCACCTAGATTAGTAGAAGGAAAATACAACAAAAAAACTCAAAGAATCACAAATGTGAATCTCTAAGTCTAGACTACTAGTGTTTCAAAATTAAAGTATAAAAGAGTTCTTTTTTACCTCAGTTTTTCGTTCGGGATAGTTTATATTTTTTCAAGGTTTTAAATATTTCAATTAAAGCTTTTATAAAAAAGATAGAAAGGAAAGTTTTAAAACAAAAATTTAAAGTCATAATCCAGACATTATTTGTTCCTACATGTGATATATGTAAATTGAATGTCTCAAATAAATCTAGACAAGCTGCACGGATGAAATTATCATAAGCATAAAAGAACATATTAAAGCTTTCATCAAAAGGCCATTCATTTACTTGTTTGTTCTTATAAAACTCTTCATTTAGCATAAAGAGTTGTTGATTTATTAGACCAAATGATATGACAAAACAAAATAATGGAGAATAGGTTAGATTGAAATCAAATCGTGAATCTGCAGATTCTAAGTCTGCAACAAGACTTTTGTATAATCTGTTTTTATTCTTTGAAAATAAAATTATGTAGTAACCGCTTACTAGAAAAATGAGACAAAAAAGCGCTAGCCAATACCATTGAAAATCAACTAAATATTCCATTATTATTAACCCGATTGCACTGCAAATAAGGATTGAGAATAAAATGTCATAGGCGAACCAAAAAAATGATTTAATCATGAGAACTCTTAAATTCTTTGGATTTTAAAAAAAATCCGAATAGTTAGCGTGTAAAAAGTATAGCAGTACTTATTTTTAAATATAAACTTATTTTCGTTGATTTAAATTATTCTCAGTAGCCAAAAAATATCAATGTAATTTGACTAAGAATGCTAATGAGAGTAATTATTAATTCAAGAATAGAGTTCACTATCTTAATAGATTTAAGGTTCTTGCAAATTCATCGAATTACCCATTATTTAAAAATCTCGAATCATTCAACAAATCTAATAGCGTTTGCCTATCGGCAAGCCATATGCTTAGTTATTGTGGGCAGTCATTATTTCCTTTTATGATTAACTCTTAAACCAAATAGGCCTTTAGAAAAACTTGATATATAATTTTTGTCTATCAAATTATTTAATAATTCCCTATGATTCGAATTATCCTGAATTGTTGCCTTTTTAGTTTTGTTTGTGATTTTTTCATAAATACTTCCTAGACTCTTTAAGTACTCTTCAATAAAAGATTCATCCAATGTAAACAGGTTTTTGTTAAATATTTTAATTCTGTTTTCTGTTGGTACACTTTTGCTCATAATTAAATCTTTAAGTAGTATCTCATTTATTTGAAATGATTCATCATCTAACAAAAGCTGACTTATTAATTCAAGGTTTTCAGCATTTGATGTAATAATATCATTAGAACAAGTTTTTAAAAACTTGAGTTTTTCTAAGTTTTTTAATACTGTTGATTTTAGGATTAATACTAAATCATTTGAATCTAATACTAGTTCATCAATCAGCTTGATAAATTCAGATTTATGCTTTTCCAATAATTTAATATTTAAATCATCATAATTTTGCTTTAAACTCTCAAAACTTTCTATGGTTGGATTAATTACCCTATTCTGAATTAAAGAGTGAATTTTTTCTTCATCAAGATTACCAATATTTATGTCGCTATACCACCAAGGAATTGAATTTGTAATTAAATCATAAGATTTATTTTCGATATCATTTATTTGGATTAAAGCTTTACAGAATACACCATAAATATTTTCTTCATTAACCTTAGTTGGGATTTTTACTTTCGATAATTCAGTGGCATTATCAATATTATTAATAAAACTAATCATAAAGTCTAGAATTTTATTTTCGGAATTTTGAAAAAAGAATAATAGATTGTCCCATTTAGGTTCTGTCTTGTTGTTTTCGAATATGAATGACACCAAATTATCATCTTCAATAAGAGAAATATCCGATATTTTGGTAGATACTTTTTTAACAAGTTCTTTTTTAAGTTTTAAACTTAAATCCGAATGATTTAATAATCCTAAGTAGGCTTTTTGTTCTTCATTAATATTCGTATCAAGCGTTAAGTATAGATTTTTTATGTATTTATCTATGTTAGCTTCAACGTAATTAATTAAATTATCAGTTTTTGAATTTTTAAGAGAAGAATAATTCGAATTGTCAAAGCTTACTTGTTCAAATTCACCATATTTTTTTACAAATTTCCGCACTATCTTTTCGCTAATTTCATAATGGTTATCACTATAAACAAAGTCTAAAATTTTTTCTGGGGAATTTTCAAAATTTAAATCTATAAATTTTAATCGTAAATCTGCAATAACATTTTTTAATTTATCACTATCAGATATTATACTTAAAATTTCAGGGTCTTTAATTAAATAATTTCTCAGGTTAGATTGTTTATCTATCTTATTAATAGATTCTATGTCTGCAAATTCTAATATGTATTCTAATATTTTATTTAATTGTTCATCTGAATAAGTAATATCATTTACATAATATCCCCAAAGATTAAACCAATAACTACATAATGTTTTAATAAATAGAATTAAATTTTCTGTCCTTTCGATAAACCCATTGATGAATAGAATTGAAATAGAAGATTCATCTTTTAATTTCGTGAAAACATATTCTAATTGTCTTTTATTTGTTTCCGAATTTCTTAGCATGAAGTCTAATAAATCGTAGTTTAGGATAAATTCTGAGTTAAAATCAAGAGGGTTTATTTTTTGAATTACTTTATAAATTTTTGAAAGTTCATAGTCAAAATCTAGTTTTTGCCTATTTCTCACATTAATAATAAATCTATGGTCATTTCGAGTTATACTACCCTCGTGAAACAAAGAAATATAATCGAGATAATCTTCTGATATATATCCATTCCTAAGTAGAATTGTAATAAAATCCTCATTTAGTTTTCGCTAATTTTTAAATCAATCTTTTCGTTTGATTGTAATAGTTTAGCAATCTTTTGGTTTCTAACTTTTATTTTTTGTTCTTCAAGATTCTTAATATTTTGTCTTAAAAACTAGACTTGTTTGATTTAATGTCAAGAATTTCTAGTTCCTGTTCTTCATAGGATTTCAGTGGATTAACCAATTTTTCAATTTTTGAGAAAGAATCTGGCACTTTTTTCTCTTTATAAGTTAAATTACAACTATATCCATTATATTCAGGTGTTTTATAAAATAACTTATCACTTTTTAAATACTCAAAGTTTTCGTCTTTTAATAAGTCATCAAGCGAAACAAATTGATTGTTAATGATAAAAGAATTAAAGTTATCTAATACTTCAATCACTCGAATGACATATAATTGACGAAGTTCATTCGTGTTTTTCAAATTAACTAAATCGAGATTTTTGATTTTGTTTTTCAAAATAGATATTTCTTCTTCTATTCGTTTTATTTCTTGATTTCTATATTTTAATTTGGCGTTTAGAATAATATATAAGTTGCCTTTATTTTTACTTAAAGAAACAAAATCGGTAGGGTATATGTTTTTATATGTAATTATGGCAAATAATTTATCTTGATTCAATGGAGTTTCACCTTGTTTTATTTTATATAAATAAAATTCATTAGAAATATTATGGAGTAACCGCATATCGTCAATAAAAAAGGATATATCTTCAATAAAAGTGTCTGTTAAATCATAATTATACTTTTTCTTTTTGTGGAGTAAAATTTCACTCGAATTTGAAGAATTAATTACTGGAATTACTGGAATAATAAAGTCAAAAAATTTAATTCTCTCATTGTCTGAAAACATATCGTCTCTTACAGCATATATGAAAACAATGTTTTTCTTTTTTCTTTTTTCGGAGTTATTTAATAGAAGATTAATTTCTCTTAGTTTTGTAAAGATTTCAGTTTCTTTAAAACGATCAAGATCTTCAATAATTACCACATTATAAGGTCTTATAGTGAAGAAATACAGAATTTCATCTAAATGGTGGTTTAGTATAGATTTATTTACGCTTTCTCCAATTCCAATCTCAGCATTTTGAAATTTAAGTGTGTTTATTGTTAAGGAGCTAATAATTCTAATGGACTTATAAACTAAAAAGAAAGAACCTATTAGAATTATTAAAATACTACCGTAGTGTACTGTGTCAGAAGCAAAAATACTTAAAGGATTATCTTTAAAAACACTTTGTATGAGATGTGGATAAAAATAATTTAATAAAGCTATTATGAAAAGTAAAATTTCTAATGACGTAAATAAAAGTTTTTTGCGACTATAGCTTTTAATTTTTTTAAACCTTGAATCAGGAATATTTTTATCTTCTTCGTGATAAAATATTTGTTGTAAAATACTTGTCTCTATTAGTCTTAAAAGGTCTTGTTTATCTTTTTCAATAAGAGTTCCTTGTTCATTAAACTTTGGTTTCTCCTCTTTAAATGTTGCCAAAGAAATATTCAGAAATTTTAAGTCAGTTCCTTTGTACTGTTTTTGAAAAGTCTTAAGAATTGTACTTTTGCCTGAACCATATGACCCACTAAGTGCAATGTTTTTTATATTCTCTTCTTCACGATTTTCTAGAGCCCATTGTAAAGCTTTAGAATAGTGCCCTTTTTCGTCACCATCATCAATTGGAGATAAAGATGAATAATCCAATTCTGCTGAATTTCTTTCAGATAGTTTAAAATGTAACTTTTCAATTTTTTTTGAAGCTATTAATAGGAAATCTAGTATTTTTTTTTCAAAGATGGACTTTTCTTATAATTGTGCTTAATGTTAGCTTTAAAATAGAAAAACTAAAGATAATAATTTTTCAGCCATTATTATTAGGGCATGCTAAGGGCTGTCTTTTTACAAAGATTGGTTTTGAATGTAATTGATTTAAAAATAACTGGTGTATTCAAATTCATGCTATAAGTAACCCCGCTTTTTTTAAGATCATCAAAGTCCATTACCTCTCGGTAAGTGGAGGTGGAGTCGCCACCAGACCTTTTATAAGCAAGGCTAAAATTTGATTCGGTTACCTTAGAGTTGAAGGGTTTGGAATCATTACAGCTGAAAATGAGGAGAACGACACTAGAGAAGAGACAATATGTCAACATTAGTATTTCTTTAGAATAAACTTTCATCTATATAATTACTTTTGGGGCTAAAAAAAAACGCTTGAGATATCTTACCATCATCCTATTTTTATATTCAGGAATAATTTTTTCACAAACTCAAAAAGATACAACCTCTCTAGAGGAAGTTAAATTGAAGACTTCGGTTGAATTTGAGAGGGATTACCAGCAAGACGCCAATGTGTCTTTGCTTAATCAAGAAGAGTTATTACAGTCCAACCAAACGACAATCACTCCAATTCTTAATAAAATTCCTGGAGTGTACATGCAACAAGGAGGAATCAATACCACCAAAATCAATATAAGGGGTATAGGAGCAAGGGCCCAGTTTGAAACCAACCGGCTTAAGCTTTATTACAATAATATTCCCTTGAGCACTGCTAATGGAACCTCTATTTTGCACGATATAGATCTTACGACTATAGCTGAGGTGAAAGTGATTAAAGGACCACAAGCCACTGAATTTGGAGCAGGATTAGGTGGGGTTATTCAGCTAAAATCAGTCTTAAAAGAGGAGAACTATCTAGAGTCTGAATTTTTAGTGGGAAGCTTCGATCTTTTAAAACAAAACTATTCTATCAATCTTTCGGATGGAAATAAGAAAATGAACTTAACGTATAACAATCTAAGTGCTGGTGGATTTAGAGACAATAGTAACTACCAACGAGAGTCTTATTTTCTAAACTCTGAAGCACAACTCAGTACGCATTCCAGACTTCAATTTGTGGGTCAAGTCATTCAATTAAAGGGGTTTATACCTAGTTCTTTAAGCAGGTCTAGTTTTGAGGAAGATCCTACTCAGGCAGCGTTTACGTGGGGACAGGCGCAAGGTTTCGAGTCTTATACACGTGGTGTTTTTGGCGTTAACTTAACTACAGAATTAGCTTCAAATATCACACAAAACACATCGGTTTTTACCAACTTTAGAGAGGCGTTTGAACCTAGGCCTTTTGATATTTTGGAAAATAATAATGTTGGAATTGGGATTAGACATACCAGTGAGTTTGAGTTTACTTTACTTGGTAATTCAGCTCAATTGACCCTAGGAGGTGAATTTTTAAGAGACGATTATGAAGTTTCAACTTTCGAAAATAGATACCGAGACAACAATGGTCAAGGTTACTTACAGGGAACTATACTATCAGATTTGGACCAGAATCGGCAATACATAGAGGCTTTTTCAACCCTGAATGTTTTACTCTCTAGAAAATTAAACTTAAAATTAGGTCTGGCTACAAATAAAACAAGTTATGAGATTGAAGATAAGCTCTCTAATTCTCAAAACTCTCAAACTGGAGAGTATAGCTACGATCAAGTATGGTTACCTAATGTAGTGACTACCTATTCACTAGCAGAAAATCAAAAAGTATCAGCATCTGTAAGTCGTGGATTTTCTGTGCCAACGGTAGAACAGAGCTTAACGGAAGAGGGCTTTTTTAATACAGATCTCGAGCCAGAAACGGGATGGAATTATGAAGTAGGCTACAAAGCCCGTTGGTTTGAGGATAAATTATATACCGAGGTTAATGCCTATTACATGGATGTTGAAAACTTACTGGTAGCCAGACGTGTTGCAGAAGATAGATTTGTGGGCATCAATGCAGGTTCAACCTCACATCCAGGAGTTGAGTTTTCCTTTAAGTCCAATCTAGATTATGGGTCTTGGCTTCAGCTTCAACCTTATGTGACAGGAAGCTTTAACTTCTACGAATTCAATGAATTTGAAGATCAAGGCGACTCTTTTTCTGGAAATGATCTCACAGGAGTTCCTTCACAACAATTCAGTTTTGGATTGGATGCTCAAATCAATAATCGCCTCTATTTTTATTTTCAAACCAATGCTGTATCAGAAATCCCAGTAAATGATGCCAATACAGAATTTGCTGAGTCTTATGCCTTTTCTAATGTAAAATTAGAATACAAATTTCCTGTATTTGATAAAATTTCAGCAAGACTAAGTTTTGGAATCAATAATGCATTCAACGAAAAATATGCTTCAAGCATTGTCACCAATGCTGGAGCATTTGGGGGAAATGAGCCGAGATACTTTTATCCCGGCGAGCCTATAAATTATTTCGGTAGCTTTTCACTCAACTATGCCCTCTAAAACCTGTTTGGATTAGTTATTAAGGTAATCGATAGCAAGTTGTGACATTGTTTTTACGCCTAAAAGCATACCAGCATCATCTACCTTAAAATCTCGGGTGTGATGCGGATAAGGGGTTTGATTCCCAGGAGTCATGCCGCCTAGGAAAAAGTAAAATCCAGGAATTTCTTCTTGATAGAAAGAGAAATCTTCTCCACCTGTACTAGCTTTTACAAGCTTTACTTTATCATCGCCAGCAAGACCTTGAAGAGTGGGTAACATTTGGGCTGTCAATTCCAAATCGTTGAAAGTCACGGCCGTATTGTTTTGAAACTCTATCTCAGCATCTCCACCATAAGTTTTGGCGATGGCAGGGACCATTTCAGTCATGCGTTTTATGACCATTGTTCTCATATCTGCATCCAAAGTTCTCACAGTTCCTATCATTTCTGAAGTTTCTGGTATAACGTTAAATCGGGTTCCAGAAGTGATTTTACCAACCGTAATTACCGCAGGCTCGTCAACTAATTTGGCTTCACGACTTATGATGGTTTGTAAACCATCAATTATTTTTGCAGAGATTAGAATAGGATCTACGCCTGTCCATGGAGTAGAACCATGGGTTCCTTTTCCTTTAACATGAATAACAAAACGTTCTACAGCAGCCATAGTTCCTCCAGGTTTATAGTTTATGGTTCCTACAGGAGTTGATGAATTAATATGAAGACCAAAAATGGCATCTACCTCTGGATTCTTTAAAACACCTTCTTTTATCATCAGTTTAGCTCCTCCTTGTTCACCTGGTGGTGGACCTTCTTCCGCAGGTTGAAATATAAATTTTACACTCCCATTTATCAGATGTTTATTTTTTGAAAGGACTTCAGCAACTCCCATTAAAATGGCGGTGTGCGTATCGTGGCCACAAGCGTGCATCACCCCAGTTTCAGTTCCTAAAAATGTGGTTATCACCTCGCTTTTATAAGGTAAGTCATTGCGTTCTGTGACGGGTAGAGCATCGATATCTGCTCTTAAAGCCACCACTTTTCCAGGTTGATCCCCCTTAAGAGTGGCAACAACACCAGTATAAGCCACTTCCGTTTGTACTTCCAATCCTAAACTTTTTAAATGTTTAGCAATTTTCTTAGCAGTTTCGAATTCTCTGTTAGACAATTCAGGATTTTCGTGAAAATCATGCCTCCATTCGATGACTTGATCTTCAATAGATTTGATGTCTTTTAAAAGCTGCTTATCCATTTGTGAAAATAGATTTAAGGCACATAAAAGGCCTAAGCTAGTAAGTAGTATTTTCATAGTATTTAATTTTAAAAATTAATAATGGCATACCCTTCATTCTGAAGTTGGATAAGTGCAGACATAGCCGATAATGCAATTTTGACATCAGGGTGTAATGCATTTTTAGAGATGGATCTGTGTTTTGAAGTTTGTCCGCATAGGATAATTTCAACATTATTTTCAGTGAGAGTACTTAATAGATCATAATTAGGATTTTGAAGATTTTCCTGCTTGTGGTGTTTGGAATATTCCTCATGAGTGAGCAAGTCAAAAATCGCGGAACCATGAACCACTAAAGCCGCTTTAACTGAATTATTTTCTAATTCCTTTGCCTGATGAAGCCTTAAATACCGGGCTACAGTTTCAAATTTACGATTTCGATTTTCTTTAGAGTTGGATATGCTAGCCACATCAAACACGGCTTTGAATTCCTGATTGAGATCGACTTTAAAATCTGGATTTTCAATGTCGTAAACAGGCCCATACGATTCAAGACTTAGATGAGTTTGGGATACCCCTAAAACAGATACTAAAAGCATACAGATAAGTAGTATGGGTTTCATAAGTTAAGATTTAACGATAACAGAATCTGGAACAAAACCGGAATAATCGCCATTATTTCTAATGATATCTCTAACGATGGAAGACGAGATAAAGCTTTTTCCGCTTGAAGTGAGTAAGAATATAGTTTCAATTTTCTCGAGTTTCCTATTGGTGTGAGCAATGGCTTTTTCAAATTCAAAGTCAGCGGGGTTTCTTAACCCCCGAAGGATAAAGTCAGCATTTATTTCTTTACAGTAGTTGACAGTTAGACCCTTATAAGTATCTACTTTAATTCTGGGTTCATCTTTAAAAGTCTCTTCTAGAAAAGATTTGCGTTCTTGAAGCGTGAACATATATTTTTTTTCAGCATTAACGCCAACAGCTAGTATAATTTCATCAAAAAGGGTTAGCCCTCTCATAATGATATCGTAGTGGCCTATAGTAATGGGATCGAAAGATCCTGGAAAAACGGCACGTTTCATAATTAGAATTTAGTGTAAATTACTCAAAAGTCAACTAACTTTCAAAATTTTCAATAGCGACTTCCACAGCATTAGTAAATAATTCCTGAAGTGAGATTCCCGCTGCTTTAGCTTGTTGAGGCAGAATGCTTGCTTCCGTTAGCCCAGGGCAAGCATTGCACTCCAAAAAGTGAGGTTCGTTATTATGAAAAATAAACTCGGATCTGGTAAGGCCTTTAAGTTTTAATAATTTGAAAATCCTCACTGCTTGATCTTTTACGTCTTTAGTTTGAGCTTCGCTTATAGTGGCGGGTGTGATCTCCTTAGATTTTCCTAAATATTTAGCTTCAAAGTCAAAGAATTCATTTTCAGAGATAATCTCTGTCACAGGAAGTGCTAGTATATTCCCGTTGATATTGATAACTCCAACACTAACTTCGGTTCCGTCTAAAAAAGACTCAATAATAACTTCATCATCTTCTTTAAAAGAGTGTTCTAAAGCGGTTAGGATATCATCCTCGTGTTTCACTTTTGATATGCCATAGCTACTTCCTGCTCTATTAGCCTTAACAAAGCAAGGTAACCCAACATGCTCCACTATTGCTGAGGGATCTATATCATCTCCCTTATTGACGTAAATATTTTTTGCAGTCTTGATTCCATAAGCTTTAAGCACAGAAATACAATCGCGTTTATTAAAAGTAAGAGCTGCTTGGTAGTAATCGCAAGCCGTTTGTGGAATTTCAAGAGTTTGTAAATAACCTTGAAAGAGACCATCCTCTCCTGGTGTCCCATGAATCGTATTAAAGACACAGTCGAAGTAAATTGTTTCTCCATGTATAGTTACGGAAAAATTGGATTTATCTATAGGAATTTCTTCACCTACATCTGTTTTTATAGTCCAGCCATTTTTTAAGATTTGAGCTCTATAAACCCTGTAATTTTCATTTTTTGTAAGGTGATTATAGACGACTTCTCCACTTCTCAGCGAAATTTCAGCTTCTTTAGAGTAGCCTCCCATCGCAACGGCAATGTTTTTCTTCATCGGATAAATTTTGTTCAAATATAAGTGTTCAAAAATGAATTAAGCCTTGCAACTGTTCCATAAGACGTCATCTGGTAATTTAGCTTCAAAACTGATATCTTCTTTGCGGACTGGATGAGTAATCGTCAATTTTTTGGAGTGTAGATGAATACTAGCATCTTTATTGCTCCTGTCAAATCCATACTTTAAATCTCCCTTTATCGGACAGCCTATAGCAGATAATTGACTTCTTATTTGATGGTGTCTACCGGTTTCCAAAGTGATTTCCAACACATGGTAATTATCTAAAGATTGAATTGTTTGATAGCTGAGAACAGCTTCTTTAGAATCTTCTACAGGTTTGATATGCGCATAGGATTTATTTTGCTTTGTATTGCGTTTGAGATAATGCACCAGCCTAGCTGATTCTGATTTAGGTTTATTTTTGACTATAGCCCAATAGACTTTATGTGTATCTCTATTGGCGAAAGCTTTATTTAACCTTGAAAGTGCTTTGGAGGTTTTTGAAAATACCACAACGCCACTCGTTGGTCTATCTAACCGATGCACAACTCCTAAGTAGGCCTCTCCAGGTTTATTATACTTCTCTTTTAAATACAGTTTTACCACTTCACTTAAGGGCATATCCCCAGTCTTGTCTCCTTGCACAATATCGCCAGGCCGTTTGTTGATGACAATAAGGTGATTATCTTCAAAAATAACTTGAAGGTTTTTAGGCGTTGAGTTCATGTATTAAGATATTTATCTGTTGATTACTAAGGGATAAATTTAAATAGTATCCGAAATTTTTAGATTAAATTTTGCCTTTTAAAGCTTTTAGTTATACCGAAAAAAGCAATAATTGATTGATTTTTTTATAAAATTCTGCGTTTTATTTTTTCAGTTTTGCTTTATTGTATTCATAATTCATACGAGCGATATTAAGTACTGAAATATCTTGAGGACATTCTACTTGGCAAGCTTCTGTATTTGTACAATGTCCAAAATCGAGTTCTTCCATCCGATTCACCATATTTATTGTTCTTTGATTACTTTCCTTTTTTCCTTGTGGTAAATTTGCAAGCTGTGTGATTTTTGCGGATGTAAATAGTGCTGCACTAGCATTTTTACAAGTTGCTACACAAGCTCCACATCCTATACAGGCCGCTGAATTAAAAGCAGATTCTGCTTCCTGATGCGTGATTGGTATACTGTTAGCTTCAGGTGCTTGACCAGTATTGACAGAAATATACCCGCCAGCAGCAATAATTTCATCAAAACTAGAACGGTCTACTTTTAAATCTCTTATCATAGGAAAGGCTTTTGATTTAAAGGGTTCTACATATATAGTATCACCATCTTTAAAAGAGCGCATATGTAGTTGACAGGTAGTGGTTTTTTTTAAGGGGCCATGTGCAATCCCATTAATCATAACACCGCATTGACCACAAATTCCTTCACGGCAATCGTGATCAAATTCAACAGGACGCTCACCTTTTTTGGCTAGTTGCAAATTAAGCATATCTAACATTTCAAGAAAAGACATTTTTGCATCTACTTCATTTAATGAATAGGATACTAATTTGCCTTTGGCTTTTTGATCTTTTTGTCGCCATATCTTCAAATATATTTTCATAATTGCTTCTATTTATAGCTTCGTTTTGAAGGTTGAACATATGTAAAATGAAGGGGTTCTTTATTTAAAATTGGTTTTGAAGCTTTTCCGCTCCATTCCCAAGCTGCTGAATAAGCATAATCATCGTCATTGCGTTCAGCTTCTCCATCTTCGGTTTGGAATTCTTCTCTAAAATGTGCTCCACAAGATTCATTTCGCTCTAAAGCATCTACACACATTAATTCTGCTAATTCCATATAATCACTCACTCTTCCAGCCTTTTCTAATTCACTATTAATCTCGTTAGCGTCACCTGGAACGAGTAAGTTTTGTTGAAATTCTTCTCGCAAATTTTGAATTTGTAAAATTGCTTTTTTTAATTCTTGTTCCGACCGAGATAACCCGCATTTATCATATAATACTTTTCCAATCTCACGGTGAAATTCTTCTGCGGTTTTGTTTCCTTTTGATTCAACAAAGTTTTCTAATTGCTTTTTTGCCAGCCTTTCAGCTTCTTGAAAAGCTGGATGATCAATTTGTGTTTTTTCAACTTGAATTTGATCAGATAAATAATTTTGTAAGGTACAAGGGGCAATATAGTAGCCGTCTACGCAGGCTTGCAGTAGCGAATTGGCTCCTAATCTATTAGCGCCATGATCTGAAAAATTAGCCTCACCTATAGCAAAAAGTCCCGGGATTGTGGTCATCAAATCATAATCGACCCAAAGTCCACCCATCGAAAAGTGAGCAGAGGGAGAAATTTTCATGGGTTCTTTATAAGCATTAATACCAGTTATTTTTTGATACATATTAAATAGGTTGCCATAGCGTTCGGCAATTATATCTTTTCCGTATTCGTTGATGGCGTGAGCAAAATCTAAATAAACGGCATTTCGTAAAGGGCCAACTCCTTTTCCAATATCAATTTGTTCTTTTGCCGCTCTTGAAGCAATATCGCGAGGAGCTAAATTTCCAAAAGTTGGATATTTACGTTCAAGGTAATAATCTCGTTCGTCTTCAGGTATCTCAATAGGTGATCTTGTATCGTTAGTTGCTTTTGGTACCCATATTCGTCCATCGTTTCTTAAAGATTCGGACATTAAAGTTAATTTGGATTGGTAAGGACCGCTTTGAGGTAAACAAGTAGGATGAATTTGTGTCCAACTTGGGTTGGCCATCAAAGCTCCTTTTTTATGAGCTCGCCATATTGCAGAAGCATTGCATCCCATAGCCAAAGTAGACAAGTAATAAATTTTCCCGAAACCTCCAGTTGCCAAAATAACGGCATGAGCTCCATGACGTTCAATTTCACCTGTATCTAAATTTCTGGCAATAATGCCTTTCGCTTTATTGTCGATGGTTACTAAATCTAACATTTCGTGTCGAGTGTAAAGCTTTACACTTCCTATTTCTTTTTGTCGCATTAATGCTTGATAAGCGCCTAAAAGTAACTGTTGACCTGTTTGTCCACGGGCGTAAAAAGTCCTAGAAACTTGAACTCCACCAAACGATCTGTTTTTAAGATAACCACTATATTCTCTTCCAAATGGTACCCCTTGTGCAACTGCTTGATCTATTAAACTAGCCGAACATTCTGCCAAGCGATAAGTGTTAGCTTCTCTAGACCTGAAATCACCACCTTTTAAAGTATCATGAAACATTCTGTAGACGCTATCGCCATCATTTTGATAGTTTTTCATCGCATTTACTCCACCTTGGGCTGCAACAGAGTGCGCTCGCCTAGGAGAATCTTGAAAACAAAAACTTTTAATTTTGTAGCCCATTTCGGCTAAAGATGCTGCTGCCGAGGCACCGGCCAATCCTGTACCAACAACAATTATTTCTAATTTTTTTCTGTTATTAGGACTTACGAGTTTTGCTTGTGCTTTGTAATTGCTCCATTTATCTTTTAAATCTCCTTCAGGAATATTTGCATGAATTTCTTTAGCCATAATTATAGATTTAAATAGATATAAAAAGGGATAATAGCGTAACCAGCCGTAATAGCCAAGGCAAATAAAACCCCTATTGATTTTACAAGTTTATCGTAGGTTGGATGGTATAATCCTAAACTTCTAAAAGCACTAAAAAAACCATGTAATAAATGAAAACCTAAAGCTAAAATGGCTAAGCTATAAAAAATAACATACCATAAGTCTTGAAATGAATTTACCACCAATCCATATAAATCTCTATTTCCATTAGCATCGTTGGGTAGTATACCAAATTTATAAGTGAACCAAAAGTCTTTAAAGTGAATGACTAAAAAGGCAAATACAATCGTACCTAAAAGCATCATTTGTCTAGCATACCATTTGCTTGCTCTATTTCTTCTATCTATTACATACGAAGAACCCGACGCTATTTTGGCTTTAATACTTAGATAAATTGAGTCGATAGTATGCGCCAAGATACTAGCATATAAGACGTATGAAATAATTTTGATGAAAATATTATTGGATAGAAAATCACTATATAAATTGTATTGTAACTGCGCTTTATCGGGTGCTAGAAGTAATTGTAAATTACCTAACAGATGAATAACCAAGAAAAAACATAGAAAAAGCCCTGTAAGCGCCATTAAATTTTTTCTTGTAATTGAGTTTTTTATAAACCACACCTCAGTTGGAATTAATATATACTCAAAATTACAATTTTTAGCAGTAAATAAAAGGCGAAATCTCTTTTAAATATTTCTGCTGCACTTATCATTTTAAAATATTTCACTGGTTTTAATCTTTCGAAATGATGATTTTATGTTATGCTGATATTAAAGTCATTTCCTTAAAATGAGTTGGTTTTCTTCATAAGAGACTTCAAGGGTTTTGGGCTGAAATGAATCTGCCGAATTATTTCTTATACATTATCGGAAAATAAGCAAATAACAAAGCTAAATCCTAAACAATGCTCGGATATTTTATGAATTATTTAATAAACCCTATGTTATACCTTAAGCGAGTAATATCTAGCTTTAGGAAACTTAAATTTATAATCATGAGACATTTTTATTTTATTTTATTTTTTTTAGCTAGTTTTTTAACTTCTGCACAAGCCTTGACTGGCGAATACACTGTTGGAGATTTGAACTCTGACTATGAAACTTTTACTCAAATGATAGTTGATCTTCAAGCCGAAGGTGTTGGAGATGGAGGTGCTACTTTTACAATAGTTCCAGGAACTTACTCCGATATATTGACCTTAGAGTCAATTCCTGGGCTTTCTGAGACTTCACCTTTAATTATTACAGCAGAACCAGATTCAGTTTTTTTTGAAATTGTTGGAACTTCATCTTCAAGTGATGCTGCTTTTACGATTAATGCCTTAAGCTACATTTCGTTTGAGAATTTAAATATTAGAGATGTAAGTGATGCTGGCAATGAATTAGAAAGAGGTTTTAGTTTTGTAGGATCTTCATCCGAAGGATGTTCGTTTAATATAGTAAGAGATTGTTCTATTTTTTTAGGTGCAAATGGTGCAAGACCACTAACTTCAACACGAGGAATTCGCTTTGTCTCTGATGCAAGTAGCCAAGAAGCCACTAATAGTAATAACCTTATTGATAATGTTTTTATAGACAATTCTGGTAGTGGTATTCAAATTTTAGCCTCTGCAGACTTTTTCGGTAGAGTTGATTTTGAAGACACAAATAATCAAATTATAAATAGTTCATTCGGAAGTAATACAAGCTTAGGACACGATTTAAGTAGTGGTTCTTTTGGGATTAATGCTCTAGGAAATAAGGATATGTTAATCCAAAATAACGTTTTTGAAAGTATTACCAACTTAAATGCTTCTCCTGTTCTTCCTGTGAGCACAAGCGCAATAACTATTGACTCAGGCTCAGGAGAAATTAGTCAGAATACAATAAACTATGTGGAATATGAAGGAACTATAGGTTCTACTTATGGAATGAAAGTAAGTACAATTTCTGGAGATTCAACAGTAATTGCTAATAATAAAATTTCAGGACTTGTGAGGAGTAATTTCACGGCTTCAACATCAGACCCTAGTTTATACTTATATGGAGTTTGGGTTTTTGAACAAGATGGAAATGTAGGTTTAACAAGGTTATTACATAACACTATAGTATTGGAAGCAGAAGAGGCTGTGAGCTATCCTTCCGCAGGAATACAGTTAAGAAGTGGATCTTCAGGGCAACCTCCAGCAGAAGTGTTCAATAATATTATTACAAATTCTATTTCAACAGAAGATGAAGTGTATAGGTCTTATGCTTTAGTAGACGGTAATAGTGACAGAGGTTTTTTGGTATCAGATTACAACCTTTTATTTGCTGATGGTGTGAATGGTTTTCTAGGTAGTATCGGTCGTCGATTGGGAGAAACTGAGCAATTCACAAATGACCTAGCAGAATTTATTAGTTTTTCTGAAACCAATGAAAATAGCGTAAGCTTTTCTCCTGTGTTTCAAGATATAGCAGTAAATGATTTTAGCATTTCACCTGATGTAGAAAATCCTTTAGAGTATGTTGTGCCTAGACTGGAAGAAATCGACCAGGATTTATTGGGTAATCTCAGAGAAGATGTAGAGACTTATCTTGGTGCTTATGAAGGAACTGTTTTCTTAACAATTTCTAACATAAATCCAGACGGTAACCTAACAGTTTACCCTAATCCAGCTTCTCGTTTTATTTCTTTAGAATTGCCTGGATTATCTATAGATGAAAATACATCTATGAAAATATATAATATGAACGGTCAGTTAGTTTTTGACACTTTAATCAAAAGTGAAAATGACTTATTAAATATCGGAATCGATAATCTAAGTTCAGGATTCTATATTTTAAGAGTAAACACCGAGTCAAAATTATTCACCGAAAGATTTGTAGTGGAGTAAATCTCTAAAAAAAATCCATAAAAAAGGCGCTACCGGTAATAATCGTAGCGCCTTTTTTGTTTAAAAATTTTAGAAGAATTAAGTCTGAATCACTCCTAAATTAAAATCTTTAGTAATAGGGGAGTGGTTGGCGATTTCTATTCCATTTGAAATCCACTTTCTAGTGTCTAAAGGCTCAATAACGGCATCTGTCCAAAGTCTTGCCGCAGCATAGTATGGACTCGTTTGGGTATCATAATCATTTTTAATTTTATCGTAAAGTTCCTTTTCTTTCTCTTCGGTAATTTTCTCGCCTTTAGCTTTTAGTCGAGACGTTTCGATAGATAATAGGACTTTAGCTGCAGAGTTTCCACTCATCACAGCCAATTCTGCACTTGGCCATGCAAAAATTAATCTTGGATCATACGCTTTTCCACACATCGCATAATTTCCTGCGCCGTAAGAATTACCGATGATGACTGTAAATTTTGGCACTACAGAATTACTCACTGCATTTACCATTTTGGCACCATCTTTTATAATCCCACCATGTTCACTTTTGCTTCCTACCATAAATCCAGTCACATCTTGGACAAATACAAGGGGTATTTTTTTCTGATTACAATTGGCTATAAATCGTGTAGCCTTGTCGGCAGAATCGCTGTAGATCACACCTCCAAATTGCATCTCCCCACTTTTAGTTTTCACTAGCTTCCTTTGGTTGGCAACAATACCAACGGCCCAGCCGTCAATTCTGGCGTATCCTGTGATGATAGTTTGGCCATAGCCGGCTTTATACTCATCGAATTCTGAATCGTCTACAAGACGTTCAATTATAGGCATCATATCGTATTGGTCACTTCTTTTATCAGGAAGTAAACCATAAATTTCTTGGGGATTTAATTTTGGTTTCTTTGGTGTTTTTCTGTTAAAACCAGCTTTATCGAAATCACCAATTTTATCAACTATTCTCTTAATTTTTGTAAGGGCATCCTTGTCATCTTTAGCTTTGTAATCTGTTACTCCACTAATTTCACAATGTGTAGTTGCTCCACCTAAGGTTTCGTTATCGACACTTTCACCTATAGCTGCTTTTACAAGATAACTACCAGCTAAGAAAATACTTCCTGTTTTATCTACAATCATCGCTTCATCGCTCATAATAGGCAAATAAGCGCCGCCAGCAACGCAGCTTCCCATTACCGCAGAAATTTGCGTGATTCCCATACTACTCATTACCGCATTGTTTCTAAAGATTCTTCCAAAATGTTCTTTGTCTGGAAAAATCTCATCTTGCATGGGTAGGTAAACTCCAGCGCTATCTACTAAATAAATAATAGGCAGCCTATTTTCAATAGAAATTTCTTGAGCTCTCAAATTCTTTTTTCCTGTAATAGGAAACCAGGCACCTGCTTTTACTGTAGCATCGTTGGCTACAACTATGACCTTCTTGCCTGAAACTTTGCCAATTTTAACGACAACGCCTCCACCGGGACAACCTCCATGATCTGCGTACATTCCGTCTCCAGCAAAGGCTCCTATTTCAATGGAGTCTTTAGCATCATCAAGAAGAAAATCTATGCGTTCCCTAGCGGTCATTTTTCCTTTGCTGTGTTGCTTTTCTATCTTTTTTTCACCACCACCTAAACTTACTTTAGCAAATCTGCTTCTTAAGTCAGAAACTAATAGTTTATTATGATCTTCGTTTTTATTAAATTTTATATCCATGAATTAGGCAATATTGGTTGAGCCGCTAAAATACAAAACCAATCTTATATTCCTTAATCGATTTCGCATACTCTGTTTAAAACTTTATACCACAATATAAATTAAGCTTTTAAGCTAAAATTAAATGAATTAATCCTCATAAAAATCAGTTGAAATTCTAAATTTGGAAATTATTTTATACAGTGACTTCTAAAACGTCAAGTTCTAAACCCTTGCTCAAAAAGATTCTTCGAATTTTTGCTAGGATAGTACTATCTATTTTTATACTCTTTATTCTACTTATTTTGTTTGTGAGAAGTCCTTGGGGACAAGACATTATTATTGAGAAAGTCACTAACTATGTCAGTGAGAAAATCGACACTAAATTTGAAATAGGTAAACTCTATTTAAGTTTTTCTGGAAACTTAACTATAGAAGAATTTCTTTTGGAAGATAAATCTCAAGATACTCTTATGTATTCAAGGTATCTAGAAGCAGATGTTCCCCTTTACCCAATTGTCTTTGGTAACCAATTAAAAGTTGATCTAGTGGATTGGAAAAGCTTGAAAGTAAATTTGAGTCGAAAAGACTCTATCGAAGGCTTTAATTTTCAATTTATTATCGATGCTTTTGCGTCATCTCCAGAAGAGAATCCTAAAAGTAATAAGGAAGAAGCCCCTTTGGATATTTCTTTAGGAGTTATTTCTTTTGAAGAGTTTCAATTGTCCTATCAAGATGAGGTGACAGGGATTGATACAGAGCTCACCTTAGGCAAATTTTCTTTAGAGAGTAAATCAATTGATCTAGAAACGATGAAGTTTCATTTGTCTGAACTCAGGCTAGAGAATACAAGTATTACTTACGACCAATTCAAACCCTTGGTAACAGAGAATACTGAAGAAGAGTCTGCTTTGCCTTGGATTATTGTTGATAATTTAAGTTTAAAAAAGGTCGATTTTAGGTATAATTCTAGTCCTGAAGACACCAAGGCTGACGTCTTTCTGGATGAATTTGCCTTATCAAATTTAGACGCAAACTTAAACCTGCAAACTATTTCACTTCAAAATCTTGTGTTACGAGACAGTCAGTTTGCTTTAGAAATAATTTCAAACCCATCGGAATCTGAAGTTGAGCCTACTGAAACGCCCACAAAACCCAATGAATTGTTTTCATGGCCAAAATGGACTGTGGAAGTTGATGAAGTTGATGTCGTGAATAACAGTGTGAGCTTTCTTCAAAATGGAAAACAGCCCGTTAAAGGTGAATTTTCTACAGAAGCCCTTTCAGTTATAGATTTGAATTTCAAGGCCAAATCCATTCTACTTTCTAAAGAAGAAGACCTCAGTTTTACTCTTAATAATTTTCAATTTAAGGAAGAAAGTGGAATTGAATTAAAGGAATTTAGAGTGGATGCTAACTTAAATTCAAATGAAATTGAACTCAATGATTTAAGACTCGAAGTCAATAAAAGTTTAGTTTATGCGGATTTAATCTTGAATTACGCTTCAATCCAAGCCTTAATTGACGATCCCTTAAAATCTACTTTTAATCTTGCAGTTTCCGATTTACAATTAAATGTTACAGATGCTTATCTGTTTTCACCAGAATTGAAATCCAATGCCCAAATTAAAGCACTGGCCAGTCACAATTTCAAAGGAAATTTTAAAGTGAAGGGGAGTACAAAGTCGATGACTATTTCAACTTTTGACCTCAACTGGGGAAAGGATACGCGAGTGAAGCTATCAGGAACATTAGAAAATGTAACGAATATTGATCAATTGAATTTCAATTTTGAAAGGTATATGGCACAATCTTCTCAAATTGACATTTCTAAATTCATTTCAGCTAAAGAGTTAGGAATTTCAATCCCAAAAAGTGTCTTATTAAAGGGAAGCTTAAAAAAAGAGTCTAAAGGTTTTTCAACAAACAGTCAATTGGTCATCCCACAAGGAATTATCAAACTCAATGGTAATTTCCAAAGTGAGCCCCTTCTAAAATATGCAATAGATCTAGAGGTTAACTCTTTAAAGCTTGGTGAATTATTGCAAAATCCAGAAGTGGGCAATCTTTCTTTAAGGCTATCCTCTAAAGGCCAAGGCCAAACCATAAATGATCTTACTGCGGAGTTAACTTCCACTATTGACAGCATCCGTTGGAACACTTACACCTTTTCAGGATTGAACATCGAAGGCGCGCTTAAGAAGGGTAAAGGTGATGTGAAATTTGACTACAGTGATGAAAATCTTCAAATGGAGTTTGTTTCAGAGTTAGAATTGGACTCCGTTTCTTCAAAAGTTGATATTATTTTTGATTTAGAGGGAATAAGAACTCAAAAACTGGGGCTTACTGATAAGGACTTAAGAGCAAAAGTTTTAGCCAATCTTCAATTTGAAGGAAATTCTACTCAATTTGAATTCGTTGCCCAATTGAAAGATGGCTTAGTTGTTTATGACCAGAAGCCATACTATTTAGGGAATTTTGAATTTACATCTGCAGTGGATTCTACAAAAACCACTGCAGATATATCAAGCCAATTCTTAAATGGAAGTTTGGAGGCCAATGCAAGTATAAATCGAATTTCAAAAGCATTGGGGAATCATTTCGAAAGCTATGCTAAAGACTCTTTATTAATGGAGAACCCGAAAAAACCTGTAAAACTGAAACTTAACCTGTCTTTTATAGAGTCCCCCATACTATCTGATATCTTTCTAGAAGGTATCCAGGAAATGGATACTTTGAGATCTACAATTAATTTTAACGAGAGCAACGAGAAATTAGCAGCCAATCTGAATTTGCCTTATATCAATTATCAGGGGAACGAAATTCAAGGACTTACTTTTGATTTTAATTCTGAAGAAAGAACTGCCGAGTTCAATTTGGGCTTCGATAATATTCTTGCAGGGCCTTTAGATATTGCTGCAACTGAGATTTCAGGTAAATTTTTGGACAAAAAATTGGATTTAGACCTTAAGGCCTTCAAAAACGAAAAAGATTTTTTCAATTCTACAGTACATATCGATTTTGAAGAGAATGGTCTTTACCGTTTGTATGTGTCTCCAGAAAACTTGATTTTGAATGGATCCTCATGGTCTATATTAGAAAATAATGAAATCGTTTATCAGCAAGACAGTCTGAAAATAGCTGATTTTAAGCTGAGTAGAGATGCACAAGAAATTGTCATCGATGATAATTTTGATGTGGAAAAAACCAATGTGGGTATTGATTTTAAAAATTTCAAATTGTCTAGTATCACCAGCTATTTAAATCCAGATGAAACTTTGGCTAGCGGGAAGTTGAGTGGTAAGTTTATTATCATTGAGCCATTTACTTCTAAAGGTTTGCTTTCTAACTTAAAAATTGAAGACTTTAAGATCATTCAAGTCCCGATAGGTAATTTTAATCTTCAAGCGGAAGCAAGGTCTGAAGAAGATTATGAGCTTAATGCCAGCTTAAAGGATGGCGGTATAGATTTTAATATGGACGGTCTTTATCATACCGACGCTAAGGAGTCTAATGTTGACTTTGATTTTGTTCTCAATAAACTCGAACTTAATATTCTGGAACAATTTGCTCCAGACTATTTGAAAGATACAGACGGGAAAGTTAAAGGAGAGTTCAAGATAAATGGTAAACTAGATAATATAAACTATGCTGGTTTCTTAGCCTTTAAAGATGCTCAATTCAATCCCAAAACATTGAATACTATATTCAAGCTTAAAGATGAAAGAATTGATATTAAGAAGGGTAAAGTGAGTCTATCCAATTTCACTATTCAGGATGAAGATGGGAATAAATTTACAGCCAATGGCAGTGTGGGCTTGGAAGAGTTCACAAATCCAAAATTCAATTTAAGCTTTGATGCTAAAAACTTCCAAATTTTAAATTCTACCAGTGAGGACAACGATTTATACTACGGTAAACTCATATTTGACGCCACTGCAAAGCTTAGTGGCGACTTGGATTTTCCTAAGGTCGATTTAAACCTAACGGTAGATGGGAAGTCGGATCTAACTTATATAGTTCCAGAATCTCGGGCTTCTATAGTAGAACGAGATGGTATAGTGATTTTTGTAAATAAAGAAAATCCAGACGATATTCTAACACAGCAAAAAGAAGATGCTACAGATGCTGTTATTTCTGGAATTGAGTTAAAGAGTACTATTAAAATTCAGAAAAATTCTAGAGTGAAAGTAGTCATCAATAAAAGAACTGATGATAATATAAGTATAGAAGGCGGTGGTGATTTTAAATTTGATATTGCTAGAAATGGGAATATGAATTTGGTTGGAAAATATGAAGTTTCTGAAGGTAGCGTAGAACTTAACTTTTACAATATTGTGAAGAGAAAATTTGAAATAGCTCCCTCAAGTTCTATCTCTTGGAGTGGGAATCCTTACAATGCGGATTTGGATTTGAGAGCTATTTATAATATCGAAACGTCTGCAAGTTCGCTAATGGCTTCACAAACTGCTGGAGAAAATGCAATCACACAAAATCGATACAAACAACAACTTCCTTTTATGGTGTATATGGATGTGGGAGGAGAATTGATGTCGCCAGATTTATCTTTTCAACTAGACATGCCAGAGGAGAGTCAGGGTGCTATAAATGGTTCTGTATACGGTAGAATATCTCAAATCAATCAGCAAGACGATAAACTCAACAAACAGGTCTTCTCGTTACTGGTGCTTAATAAATTTTATCCAGAATCTGGGAGTGATGGAAGTCAAGGGGGTGCTGCATCCATGGCGAGAGATAATCTAAACCAAGCTTTGTCCGATCAACTCAATACCTTTTCCGATAAACTGACGGGGAATTCAGGTATAAATCTCAATTTTGATCTTAATAGTTATACAGATTATCAAGGCAGTGATGCCATGGGAAGAACCAACCTTGATGTGACAGCTCAAAAGAAATTATTGGATGATAGGCTAGTAGTGGAGGCAGGGAGCCAAATGAATGTTCAAGGTGGCCAAAGGCCTGGAGAAACTCAAGCTGCTCTAGGAAATGTAAGTGTAGAGTATTTATTGACAGAAGATGGGCGATGGAAATTGCGAGGCTTCAGAAAAAGTGAGTATGAAAATGTTATCGATGGTCAAGTCTTTGTAAGTGGTATTGCTCTTATTTTTACCAGAGAGTTCAATAAATTTAAAGTGCTTTGGGATGAAGCCTACAGAAAATCTTTAAAGGCAAAGTCTGTCGAAAAGAAAAGAGGAAAAAATAAAGAAGAAGAGGTTAAAGACCAAGAACCCGATAAACAGTAAAAATGACTATGCTCACAAAAAGATCAGCACTATTTTTATATCTATACTTCATTATTCTTGTCGTGTTGACTTCCTCATGTAGTGTTAATAAGTTTTTAGCTGAAGATAGAACTTTGTTTACAGGAGCAGAAATAGAAGTCAATACAGAGGAGGATAAGGAGATATCCGAATTAAAATCGAAGTTAAATTCAGCAATAGAAAGAAATACTAACTCCACGTTTTTAGGGATGCGTCCAGGTCTTTATTATCATTTTAAATCACAAAAAGAAAACCCTGGTTTCATCAATAAATTCCTCAATAAACAGATAGGCGAGGATCCATATTATTTTGAATCTTTTGATATTGATTCAGATGAGAATATTATTACTAATCGATTACAGAATAGTGGTTATTTTGGAAGTAAGGTGACGTCTACTGTAGAAAGAGATTCTACAGATAGATCTACATCGGTAAAGTATAGTATAGAATTAGTAAAACCCTACCGATTGAAGTCTTACACACTTCAAAAGACTTTAGAGGATACCCTAACTATTTACAAGGACATTCAATCTTCATTACAAAGCTCTATTATAAAAGAAAATGGTCTATTCGATTTGACTCAACTAAAGGCAGAACGAGAACGTATAGATCAATATTTAAAGCAACGGGGGTACTATAATTTTAATTCAGATTTTTTAATTTTTGAAGCAGATACAAATCAGTACGATAAACGAAACTTCGACTTATTTTTGAGACTTAAAACTAAAGTTCCCAAAAAATCATTGGTTCCTTATATTGTCGATGAGGTTAATATCTACCCCAACCGTTCACTGTCTAGTGAAACAGAGATAAAAGATACCACAAATTATATGGGTTATAATTTTATTCAGGACAGCGTTTTTTTTAAACCAAAGCGCTTGGAGCCTTATATTTTGATTGAGCCAGATAAAGCTTACAATCCCAAAACTTCCAAATATACTAGTAGGCGATTATCTTCTATACAGACCTATAAATTTGTGAATATCAATTATACAGAAAAAGATACGCTTGAAGATAATGAGGGGAACAGACATCTAAAAGCAGATATCTACTTATCTCCTTTGAATAAGAGATCATTAAGGTTGGAATTACAAGCGGTCACTAAGTCTAATAATTTTTCTGGACCAAACTTAAGTGTGGTGTACTCCAATAGAAATCTCTTTAAAGGAGGAGAACTACTCAGGTTATCGGCTAGTGGTGGATACGAGCAACAATTTTTTGGTAGAACTGGTGATCAAGGATTAAGCAGTATCCAACTAGGTCTAAATGCCTCAATTTTGTTTCCAAGATTAATTTTCCCGATAGATCTTAGTGAGAGTTTTGAATATGCTATTCCCAAAACCAAAGTTAGTTTTAGTTTGGATCATTTAAACAGGACTCAGCTTTATACGTTAAATTCTGTTTCCTCTTCCTTTGGCTATTTGTGGGAAGGGAACACTTATGTTACCCACGAGTTAAGACCTATTAATATTCAATATGTGAGCTTGGGGAAAACCTCTGCTGAATTTGATCAAATTTTAGATGAAAATCCATTTTTGAGACGAAGTTTTGATCAACAGTTTATTGCAGGTTTAACCTATAACTTTACTTACGACGAAATTATAGACCAATCTAAAAGCGGAGGTCTTTATTTTGGAGCAAATTACGATATGGCAGGTAATGGTTTAAACTTTGTAGGCTCCGAAAATGACCAAGGACAAAATACTTTTCTAGGTTTAGAATATGCGCACTACCTCAAAGCCGATTTAGAACTCAGATACCATTTGAAGTTGGATAATAATCGTCAAAAACTGGTAGCCAGAATTTTTGGAGGAGTGGGTCAACCCTCAGGAACCACTCAGTCTTTACCTTTTGTAAAACAATATTTTTCTGGAGGTCCTTATAGTGTGAGAGCTTTTAGAATTCGCTCGTTAGGACCAGGAACCTATTCTCCAGAGGACGGATCTAACTCCTTTTTCGACCAATCTGGAGATATTAAATTGGAAGCCAACTTGGAATATAGGTTTCCTATAACTGAATATCTTAACGGCGCCTTTTTTGCGGATGCAGGAAACGTATGGCTTATGCAGGAGAATGAAGCTCTTCCAGGAGGAAGGTTTTCTTCAAGTTTCATCAATGAGTTGGGAGCTGGAGTAGGTTTTGGGTTAAGAGTAGATATCCAAGGCTTTGTGATAAGGCTAGATTTAGCATCTCCAATAAAAGAACCATCTACATCTTGGAATTTTGAGTCATCAAGCCCAGTTCTCAATTTTGCAATAGGATACCCTTTTTAAAAAATTAAAGTTAATACTGTTCATTTTCACTAGGAAACTTTGCAGCCTTTACATCGCTGTTATACTGTTGGATAGCGTCTGTCATTACCGTATTTAAATCGGCATAGCGACGCAAGAATCGAGGGTTGAATTCTTTATTCATCCCCAGCATATCATGAAGAACGAGAACCTGGCCGTCTACTCCAGCTCCTGCACCAATGCCTATGACAGGGACTTGAACACTTTTTGCAACTTCTTCAGCTAGCTTGGCAGGAACTTTTTCAAGAACTATCGCAAAACAGCCTATCTTTTCAAGCATTAAAGCATCTTCTTTTAGTTGTTGCGCCTCATACTCTTCTTTGGCTCTAACGGTATAAGCACCAAATTTATAAATAGATTGAGGTGTTAACCCAAGATGTCCCATCACAGGGACCCCAGCTTTTAAAATGCGTTTTATGGAATCTTTTATTTCACCACCTCCTTCCATTTTGACAGCATGGGCTCCACTTTCCTTCATAATTCTTATGGAGGAACGCAAAGCCTCTCTAGGATCACCCTGATAACTTCCAAAAGGAAGGTCTACGACTACCAAAGCTCTTTTAACCCCGCGAATTACTCCAGAAGCATGATAGATCATTTGGTCTAAGGTTATTGGTAAAGTAGTTTCATGACCAGCCATCACGTTAGAAGCAGAATCACCAACCAAAATCACATCGATTCCTGCCTGATCCACAATTTGGGCCATGGTAAAATCATAAGAAGTCAACATAGAAATTTTCTCAGCATTCGCTTTCATTTCTATTAAAGACTTTACAGTAATTCTTTTATATTGTTTTTTGGCTACTGACATAATTTTCATTTTATTTGGACAGCTAAATTAGTTATTTTTAATATCATGCTCAAACGATTTCTTAACTTGGTTTAAAACCTTCTTCCTATGAATTATATTCTCTTTGACGATCACCTTCATCAACAGTTTTTACCCTTAACTTATACTAGACCAGTATCGGAGCTTCGTTTGGGAATTCTTACCCTTAAAGAAAAATGGGAACACTACTTAAAGACCTCAATTTCATATAAAACTGAAGCCTATTTGGCCCCAAAATACACGGAACATGTAGAGAGTGAAAACCTGTATATAAACTCTCGATATTTACCTTCAGAAGCATTGTTAACGGCTATTAAAAACTTGGAATTCGGTCAAGTTTTAAAACACAAAGGCATTGTTCTTGCCTATTTATTGAAGAAGGAAGAAAGTATTGACCTGTCTACTTTTAAAGTCGTCCAAGTCGATTTTGACGTAAATTGTATTGAAACTGTTACGGATCTGTTTTCAAAAAACCATACTGCGATACGTTCAGATTTTAAATTATTGACTGAAGGGAGAACTTCACAGCCTATCCCAGATACGGTGACCTGTTTCAACAAGGAACACATTTTTATAGAAGAAGGAGCAAAGCTTTACAATGGTACACTAAACGCAACTGAAGGTCCAATTTACATCGGTAAAAATGCAGAGGTAATGGAGAATTCAGCCATTAGAGGACCGTTTGCACTTTGTGAACATTCCACTATAAAAATGGGAGCTAAAATTTATACAGGAACTACTGTGGGTCCATACTCTAAGGTAGGAGGTGAGGTGACTAATTCAATGATTTTGGGTTACTCCAATAAAGGTCATGACGGATTTTTGGGCAATTCTGTTATTGGTGAATGGTGTAACCTCGGCGCAGACACCAACACATCCAATCTCAAAAATAATTATACAAATGTAAAATTATGGGATTACCAAAGCTCTAGGTTTACAGACACTGGGCTTCAGTTTTGTGGATTAATCATGGGAGACCATTCCAAGTGCAGTATCAATATGATGTTTAATACAGGAACTTCTGTTGGCGTGAGTGCCAATATTTTTGGGTCGGGATTTCCACGTAATTTTATACCTAGTTTTAGCTGGGGCGGAAGTCAAGGGACTATGACTTATAAATTGGAGAAGGTGTTTGAAGTTGCGGAACTAGTGATGCAGAGACGCGGTATACATCTGTCTGAACTAGATAAAGGCATACTAAAGCATATTTTTATGTCTACTAAAGTACATAGAAGAGATTAGTTTAGTTATTTTGGATAAATAAGGATCTTTAAAAGTGACAATTTGGGTATAAGAGATTTATCTTCACACTCTTATTTTATTAATTTTATTAAATCGTATGTACAAAGTATAAGGAAGGTTTTTACTTTTGCTGATAAGCACCGATCAATATTAAATGTTTAAAAAAATCAAATCTTTTTTAAAATTAAAGTATCCTAAAATTTTAGTAGCTGCTGTAAAGGATTTTACGTCTAATGAGTCTTTGAATTTTGCGGCAGGAACAGCATTTTACACCATTTTTAGTTTACCTGCTTTTCTTATTATTATCCTTAACCTTGGTGCTAGCCTATATCAAAGAGCGGAAATTAAAGAAGAGCTTTTTGCTCAAATCACCAATCTGGCAGGTGAGGAGTCTAGGCAAACCCTAGAAAACATATTAGAAAATTTTGCTCTAAATTCAGATAGTGCCATATCTGCGACTGTAGCGATCTTAATACTTGTTTTTAGTGCAACTACTGTTTTTATAAGCCTTCAAAAAGCCATTAATCATATTTGGCACATCAAACCAAAGCCAAACAGAAGTTGGTTAAAACTTGCCATCGATAGGCTTTTAAGTTTTTCTGTTGTGCTTGCTATAGGTTTTATTCTGGTTGTTTCGCTTGTCTTAGATGCTATTGTCTCGTATACGTTTGGAAAAATAGACGGTGTTTTTCCTGACCTTAATCTTGAATTGATTTCTATTGTTCAAATTATAACATCTCAACTTATTCTTATTATCATTTTTGCGTTGATGTATAAAATCCTACCAGATGCTAATGTTCGATGGAAAGATACTTGGACTGGCGCCATCATAACAGCAGTCTTATTTATTATTGGGAAATTCTTTATAGGTTTGTATATGAGTACAAACGACCTCAGTTCTACTTATGGCGCAGCGGGTTCCCTAGTTATTCTTCTTATTTGGGTGTATTATTCAGTGGTCATTTTTCTATTTGGAGCTCAAATCACGTATTATGTAGCAGAACAAATAGGTGGAGGAGTAATAGCTAAAGCTCAGGCTGTAAAAGTTAAAGAAATAGAAATCGAAGATTAATCTTTAAAATCTTTCCCTAAACTTTTGGTTTTCAAAAAATAGCTGTATTTTCGCAAACCTTTTTATTGCAATACAGGAAATATTTAAAAGGTTGATTTTAAACAATTTAATCTCTTCTGTGAGTTTGCTTAAGTTTCCTGGATAAACAGAATACAAATTTTTAATCAGCATATGGCTGAAGATAAACAAATAAACGAGCAACAATCTGTTGCAAATTCAGACGAGCAAACTCAAAAAGTAGCTCCTTCCGAACAACAAGAAAACCCGAAACAATTTCTTGAAGAATTCAATTGGCATAAATACGAAGAAGGTATTGATGAGGTTGATGATGAGCAATTGATGCAATTCGAAAAATTGGTTGAGGAAAACTTCGTAGACACTTTGCACAATGAAGTAGTTGATGGAACAGTAGTCCACTTAACCGATCAAGATGCTATTATTGACATTAATGCAAAAAGTGAAGGTGTAATTTCTCTTAATGAGTTCCGTTACAATCCAGATCTTAAAGTTGGTGATAAAGTAGATGTTCTTATCGATATTAAAGAAGATGCAGAAGGTCAACTTATCTTATCTCACAGAAAAGCGAGAGTTATTCGTGCTTGGGAGCGTGTTAATAAAGCTCAAGAAGACGGTACTATCGTAAATGGTTTAGTGAAATGTAGAACTAAAGGTGGAATGATTGTCGATGTTTTTGGTATCGAAGCGTTTTTACCAGGTTCTCAAATTGATGTTAAGCCTATTCGTGACTATGATGCTTATGTAGGAAAGAGCATGGAATTTAAGGTGGTTAAGATTAACCATGAATTCAAAAATGTTGTTGTTTCTCACAAAGCGCTTATCGAAGCGGATATTGAAGAGCAGAAGAAAGAAATCATTGGTCAACTAGAAAAAGGTCAAGTTTTAGAAGGTGTTGTGAAAAACATCACTTCTTACGGAGTCTTTGTTGATCTTGGTGGTGTTGATGGATTGGTCCACATTACTGACTTGTCATGGTCTAGAATTAATCATCCAAATGAGGTGGTTGAACTCGATCAAAAATTAAACGTTGTTATTCTTGATTTTGATGAAGATAAAACAAGAATTCAACTAGGTTTAAAACAATTACACAAACATCCATGGGATGCGCTTGATGAAGCTCTGAAAATAGGTGATGTTGTAAATGGAACTGTAACTGTAATTGCAGATTATGGTGCATTTATCGAAGTTGAAGAAGGTGTTGAAGGTTTAATCCACGTTTCAGAAATGTCTTGGAGTACTCACTTAAGATCGGCTCAAGATTTTGTAAAAGTCGGTGATAAAGTAGAAGCTAAGATCCTTACTCTAGATAGAGAAGACAGAAAAATGTCATTGGGTATCAAGCAACTAACGCCAGATCCATGGACAGACATTACTACTAAATATCCTCTAGGCTCTAAACATGTTGGACAAGTGAGAAACTTCACAAACTTTGGGGTTTTTGTTGAACTTGAAGAAGGAATTGATGGGTTAATTTATATTTCTGACTTGTCTTGGACTAAGAAAATAAAGCATCCATCAGAATTCTGTAAAGTAGGAGATCAACTTGATGTTGTTGTCTTGGAATTAGATGTTGATGGACGTAAATTGAGTTTAGGTCATAAACAAACCGAAACTAATCCTTGGGATAAATATTCTGATGAGTTTGCAGTAGGGTCTAAACATACAGCTTCTGTTACAGATATTGTAGATAAAGGGGCTACAGTAGATTTTAACGAAGATGTAACCGCATTTGTACCACAACGTTACCTCGAGAAAGAAGATGGAACGAAACTGGCAAAAGGCGAAGCTGCAGAATTTATCGTAATTGAATTCAATAAAGAATTCAAACGTGTTGTAGCATCCCATACATCTGTCTTTAAAGAAGAAGAAGCTCAGATTGTGAAGAAGGCTGCTAAAAAGTCTGAAGATGAATCTAAGAAAACTACTTTCGGAGATGCTAATGCTGAATTACAAGCATTAAAAGATAGAATGGAAAACAAATAGTTTTAAAGTTTGTTACATACTTTATTAAGCCTGCTCTTTTCGAGCAGGCTTTTTTTTTTGCTTAGGGTTAAATTTTTTTAAATTTAAATCTAGCTTTTATCATTTTCTTTATATTACGTAAAAACAGCATTATGTCCGAAATGAACACATCATCTTTAGAAAATTCGAAGGCAATTAAACTATCCTACACCGATTATGGTAAAGGGCAGCCAGTTATTCTTATCCATGGTTGGCCATTAAACCAAAAGATGTGGGAATACCAGGTTGAAGCTCTAGTCCATTCCGGCTATAGAGTCATAACTTACGATCGAAGAGGCTTTGGAGAAAGCTCTAAGCCTTGGGAGAACTACGATTATGATTCTCTTGCTGAAGATTTGAAGGATTTGATAGAAACTCTTAAACTTAAAGACAGCATACTCGTCGGTTTTTCTATGGGTGGAGGAGAGGTCGCCAGGTATATTGGTAATTATGGCACTTCATCTATAGCCAAAGCTATCCTTGTTTCTGCTGTAACACCATTTATGATGGATACTGAAGATAATAAAGGTGTCGATATCTCTGTTTTTGAAGGAATGAAAGAAGGAATATCTAAAGATAGACCTCAATTCTTCAAAGACTTCGGGAAAAATTTCTATAATTATGAAACTTTCAAAGAGGATAGAATAAGCGAAGCAATGCTTGAGTTTACTTGGAATTTAGCTATGCAGGGTTCGCGTAAAGCTACTTTGGATTGCGTAGATAGTTTTGGTAAAACAGATTTTAGAGAAGATTGTAAGAAGTTTGATGTGCCAACCTTAATTGTTCATGGAGATGCAGATCAAATAGTTCCTATTGAAGTTTCTGCTGAAAGAACTGAAGGTTTAATTTCTAATGCTCAACTAAAGGTTATAAAAGAGGCTCCACATGGACTTGTGGTCACCCATCATTCTGAGTTCAATTCAATTCTGCTCAATTTTCTTAAAGCTGATTAAAGCAAAATCACGATAGAGTCAAAAAAATGCCGCTAATAGTGCGGCATTTTTTGTGAATCAAAATTTAGAATTAGCATTCGGATTTAGGTTTTAGCTTCTTTGTGGGAATGACACAAAGATTCCTTGTCGAAGCAAAAAACTTCTCTGTCGGGATGACAACACGCTGCCTGTCATTCTGAAGGAGCTTTTCGTGACTGAAGAATCTCTTCCTTTCGAAAACACAAAGATTCCTCGTCGAAGCAAAGGGGCTTCTCTGTCGGAATGACATTTCGCTACTGTCATTCTGATGGAGCTTTTCGCGACTGAAGAATCTCTCTCTATCGAAAACACAAAGATTCCTCGTCGAAGCAAAAGAGCTTCTCTGTCGGAATGACAATGAGATTCCTCGTCGAAGCAAAGGGGCTTCTCTGTCGGAATGAGAATGAGATTCCTCGTCGAAGCAAAAGGGCTTCTCTGTCGGAATGACACAGAGATTCCTCGTCGAAGCAAAAGGGCTTTTCTGTCGGAATGACAAAACGCTGCTGTCATTCTGATGGAGCTTTTGTGACTGAAGAATCTTTCCCTTTCGAAAACACAAAGGTTTCTTGTCGGAATGACAATGAGATTCCTCGTCGAAGCAAAAGGGCTTCTCTGTCGGAATGACACAAAGATTCCTCGTCGAAGCAAAAGGGCTTCTCTGTCGGAATGACAATGAGATTCCTCGTCGAAGCAAAAGGGCTTCTCTGTCGGAATGACACAAAGATTCCTCGTCGAAGCAAAAGGGCTTCTCTGTCGGAATGACACAAAGATTCCTCGTCGAAGCAAAAGGGCTTCTCTGTCGGAATGACACAAAGATTCCTCGTCGAAGCAAAAGAGCTTCTCTGTCGGAATGACACAGAGATTCCTCGTCGAAGCAAAAGGGCTTTTCTGTCGGAATGACAATGAGATTCCTCGTCGAAGCAAATAGGGCTTCTCTGTCGGAATGACAATGAGATTCCTCGTCGAAGCTAAAAGGGCTTATCTGTCGGAATGACAAAACGCTGCTGTCATTTGTTTTTTTAGCGTTCGGATTTTGGTTTTAGCAACTCCGGAAATCTAACTTTAAACTTAGTGTACCTTGGTACCGATACATTTCGTATGTAAGGATTATTGGGATTTTTTACTTTATAATCTTGATGGTATTTTTCTGCCATCCAAAATTTCTCAAAAGCCATAACCTCAGCAGCTATGGGCTTGCTATATTCTTTGGAAAGAGATTGAATCCTAGTATTAATAATCGCTTTTTGATTCTCGTTTTGATAGAAAATAATAGAACGGTATTGCGATCCAATGTCAGGGCCTTGTCCATTTTGTTGCGACACATTTTGAGATCCAAAATACACATCTACAAGAGTTTTAAAGGATACCACTTTTGGATCATAAATAACTTCTATTGCCTCTGCATGACCAGTTCTACCTGTATTGCTAGACTCGTAGGTAGGGTTATTAGTACTCCCTCCAGAATACCCAGAAAACACCTCCTCTACACCGCCTACGCTCTCGTAAATGGTTTCTACACACCAAAAGCAACCACTTGCAAAGTAAGCTCTATCATAAGTATCATCAGAAAAACTTTCTGAAGTCAGTTCACTTGTAGTTTGGGAGTTTTGAGCTTTTCCACAACTCACAAATAGAATAGAAAGAAAAATTAAGCTATAAAATGATTTCATTGTTTTTTATTCAAAAATAGGGTTTATAACTAGGATTGTTTTTAAGGTCTAGTTAAATTTTGACATAAAAAAAGCTCAAGATATACTTGAGCTTTTTGATGTGATACCAAATTAATTTTATAATGTCGTATAAATAAATTGAATTATACTAAGACGTAGCTCAGCACAGGTTTTTTGATTGATTGAAGTTAAAAATGATTAGCATAGCTTTAGTTGCGATAATTATTTTTGATAAAAAACAGGTGAAAAATAAACGATTTATTGCGACATTATAGGTTTAAATTGGTTCGAGGTAGGTTAGGAATTATGACAATTTTGTAAACATCTTTTGCATTTTCTCTTCTTCTTCTCTAGCCAATTCCTGATCTACGAGAATTCTTCCACTGTGTTCATCGATAATTACTTTACGTCTAGCAGCAATTTCAACTTGAACTTGTGGCGGGATGGTAAAGAAAGAACCACCAGAGGCTCCTCTTTGTATGGTCACGACAGCCATACCGTTTTTCACATTTTTGCGAATTCTAGTATAGGCTTTCACCAAACGCTCTTCGATATCTTTTTTAAACTTATCAGACTTTATTGCAAGAGCATCTTCTTCTTTTTCAGTTTCTTTCAAGATATTGTCTAACTCAGATTTTTTGTGATCTAAGTGATTTTGTCTTTCTGCTAATTTTTCTTTAGCGTCTTTAATCACGACAGTTTTATGTTCTATTTGAGCATAGAATTCTTTAATGTGTTTTTGAGCTAATTCAATTTCTAATTCTTGAAATTCAACTTCTTTAGTCAACGCATCAAATTCTCTGTTGTTTCTAACGTTGTCCTGTTGTCCTTTGTATTTTTTGATCATAGCTTCCGCTTCCACTATGAACAATTTCTTCTCTTTAATTTTTTCTTCTGTAATCTCAAGATCAGACTCTAGCTTATCAATCCTTTTGGTAAGTCCAGCAACTTCATCTTCCAAATCTTCAACTTCAAGAGGTAATTCTCCTCGCATATTTCTAATCTCGTCAATACGTGAGTCTATTAACTGTAAATCATATAAAGCTCTCAATTTCTGCTCTACTGTAACCTCTTTTTTCTTAGCCATAATCAAAAATATTGAATCGGGTTGGTATTATTATTTGATAAAACGAGTGCAAAATTAGCAAATTTTTTCGTAAGATAAGCATGTATTAAATCTTTTGTATACTGCTCGCTTTCATAATGACCAATATCTGCTAAAATGATGCTATTTTCAGCTCTGTAGAAGTCATGATATTTTAAATCTGCTGTGATATAAAGGTCTGCTTTCGCCGCTTTAGCTCGATCAATAGCAAAAGCTCCGCTACCCCCTAAAACCGCAACGCGCTTTATGTCTTTAGAAATAAACTGGGAATGACGTATAGTTTTGGTCTTGAATACAGACTTCACATGCCTAAGAGCTTCTTCAGCAGTTTTAGCTATTTCAAATTCACCTACCATACCTATTCCTCTATGTTGGTCTAGGTTTTCTAAAGTTTCAATTTCATAGGCGACTTCTTCATAAGGGTGACTTTTGAAAAGAGCTTTTAAGAGAGAAGATTCAAGATGAGAAGAAAACGTCATATTAATTTGAACTTCTTCTTCAAACTGAGTAACTCCAGGGGTTCCAATGCTAGGGTTGGAATCTTCATTCCCATTAAAAGTCCCAGTTCCGTTAATATTAAAACTGCAGTAGTTGTAATTCCCGATATTACCACCGCCAGCTTCAAATAGAGCATGTCTTACGACCTCTGCATTTGCCTTTGGGACATAGGTGGTGAGCTTTTTAATGGTTTTGGATTTTGGAATTAAGATCGAAGTGTTTAACAATCCAAGTTTTTTACACATCATACCATTTACCCCGTTATAAACATTGTCTAAAGCGGTATGCATGGCATATATAGCGATATCGTGTTTTATAGCTTTGTGCACCACACGCTCTACATAGTTTTTGCGGTTCAGCTTCTTTAAGCCCGAAAAAATAATAGGATGAAAACTAATAATCAAGTTGCACTTTTTTTCAATAGCTTCGTCAACTATAGTTTCAAGCGTGTCTAGAGTAACTAAAACACCAGTCACCTCTGTAGTGAATTCTCCTATAAGAAGGCCTGTATTATCAAAATCTTCAGCATAGTAAGAAGGGGCCAGTTCTTCTATAGCATCAGTAAAATCTTTTACAATCATGTGAAATTTATTTAATGTCTAAATTTAAAAATTATAATTTCGCAATCATGAAATACTTTAGATATTTCCTTTTTCCATTATCTGTCCTTTACGGCTGCATTTTATCTATTCGCAATTTTTTATATAATCATAAATTCTTAAAGTCGAAATCTTATTCGGTTCCAGTGATCTGCGTGGGAAACTTAAATACAGGAGGCACAGGAAAAACTCCAATGATAGAGCTCTTGGTGAGGACGTTAGGCGAAGAGTATAACTTAGCAACCTTAAGTCGAGGGTATAAGAGGGCTACTAAAGGATTTATAGAGGTTAACACCAATCATTCTTCATCGGACGTTGGTGATGAACCCTTACAATTCAAAAATAACTTCCCAGACTTAAAAGTAGCCGTTGATGCTAATAGACAGAGGGGAATTTCCAATTTGCTAAGGGCTTATCCAAAACTGGATATGATTCTTTTGGACGACGCCTTTCAACATCGAAAAGTAAAACCAGACTTTTCTATAGTTCTCACGACTTATAAGGATCTTTATGTGAGAGATTTTGTGCTTCCCACAGGAAACTTAAGAGAGTTTAAAACGGGCGCAAAACGAGCGGACATGATTATAGTCACAAAGTGTCCAAAGGATTTAAGCAGAACAGAGCAAAAAGATATTGCTCTGCAATTGAGGCCTAAGCCTTATCAAAAGTTGTTATTCTCTACTATTTTCTATTCTGAATTTGTTACAAATACACTTCAAAAAATAGATATCAATAGTTTTAATAATTTCACCATTGTTACTGGTATTGCTAATCCAAGCCCTTTAGTCCATCATTTAAAAGCTTTGGATAAGAAGTTTAGCCATGAAAAATTCCCAGACCATCATGAATTCTCTGCTGCTGAAATACAAAGACTTCAAAAGATACCTTTACTGTTGACAACCCAAAAAGACTATATGAGGTTAAAAACTGAATTCTCTACTGAGAAATTATTCTATCTTCCAATTGAATCTCGTATCTTAAATGATCCAGATTCATTGAAATTAAATATAGAAAAGCAAGTCTTTGACCATTTGGAATAGATAGTTACAAACATTTCTAATATTTGCTTGTATAATAGATTCTTTTATTTAAATTTGCAACCTGAAATAATTTAGTAAAGACGATACGATGAAAAAAGGAATACATCCAGAAAATTATAGATTAGTAGCGTTTAAGGATATGTCTAACGATGACGTGTTTTTAACCAAATCTACAGCCCAAACCAAAGAAACTCTTGAAGTTGACGGAGCAGAATATCCTCTTATAAAACTTGAGATTTCAAGATCATCTCATCCATTCTACACTGGTAAGACTAAACTTGTTGATAGTGCTGGACGTATTGATAAGTTCAAAAGCAAATACAAGAAATTCAAAAAAGAAGATAAAAAGGCTTAATTCCTTTTTAGACTATAACAAAAACCTTCAATGCAAATTGAAGGTTTTTTTGGTTTTAAATTCTAATGACAATAAACTAAAAAAAAAGCCTCAAGGATTTATTTCTTGAGGCTTTTTTTAATGAATTCAAAGTTCCAATTCAGTTATTTAATATCAATAATCGAATTTAATGTTGAACTTGGTCGCATTTGTTTGGCGACTAAATCTTCATCTGGAAAGTAATAGCCGTTAATGTCGTTCTTATGGCCTTGAGCTTTAAGTAACTCATCGTTGATTTTAGATTCATTTTCTTCTAAAAAGTTTGCTACTTTTTCAAACTCAGATTTTAAATCTGCATCTTCACTTTGTTCAGCAAGTGCTTTTGCCCAGTATAAAGCTAAATAGAAATGTGTTCCTCTATTGTCAATTTCATTGACTTTTCTAGATGGAGATTTATCATTTTTCAAATATTGACTATTTGCTTTATTCAATGTTTTGGCGATAACTTTTGCCTTTTCATTGTTGGTTTTTTCTGCAATATCTTCAATTGAGACCGCAAGAGCTAAAAATTCTCCCAGAGAGTCCCATCTTAAATGGCCTTCTTTTAAAAACTGTTGAACGTGTTTGGGAGCAGATCCACCAGCGCCAGTTTCGTACAAACCACCACCAGCAAGTAATGGAACAATAGATAGCATCTTTGCACTTGTGCCCAATTCTAGAATAGGGAAGAGGTCTGTTAGGTAATCTCTAAGGACGTTACCCGTTACAGAGATAGTGTCTTTACCTTCTTTTACTCTTTCTAGGGTGTATTGCATTGCTTCTTTTGGACTCATGATTTGTACGTCCAAACCAGTTAAATCAAGGTCTTTTAAATACAAATTCACCTTAGTGATAAGATTTGCATCGTGAGCTCTATTTTCATCTAACCAAAAAATAGCAGGATTCTCTGTTTTTTTCGCTCTTCTAACTGCCAAGCCTACCCAATCTTTAATAGGTAGATCTTTGGTTTGACACATTCTCCAAATATCACCTTCTTTTACATCGTGAGTCGTTAAAGCCTCATTGTTATGGTCTAAAACTTCTACACGACCCTCTTTAGGGATAATAAACGTTTTGTCATGAGAACCATACTCTTCAGCCTTTTTGGCCATTAATCCTACATTAGAAACGTTCCCCATAGTAGTCACGTCAAAAGCTCCGTGTTTCTGACAAAAATCAATCACTTGTTGATATATTCCAGCATAGCTTCTATCTGGTATAACAGCTTTCATGTCTTGAGTCTTATCATGTTTATTCCACATCTTACCTCCAGCTTTTATAGCTGCGGGCATTGAAGCATCAATAATAACATTACTTGGGACATGCAAGTTGGTGATGCCTTTAGAGGAATCTACCATCGCTAAATCCGCTTTATTAGTATAAACTTCTTCAAGTTCTTTGATGATGGCTTTAGCCTTTTCTTCAGGAAGTTTAGAGATTTTATTGTAAACATCACCTAAACCATTGGTGGGATCTACACCAATCTGATCAAATTCTGTTTCGTATTTATCGAAAATCTCTTTAAAATAGACTGTAACAGCGTGACCAAAAATCACAGGATCCGAAACTTTCATCATGGTTGCTTTCAAGTGAATGGAAAACAAAACATCCTTTTCTTTGGCATCCTTTATTTCTTCAGCCAAAAATTCACGTAGAGCCTTCTTACTCATGACAGAGGCATCTATAACTTCTTTATCCTCAAGCTTTGTGCTGTCTTTCAAGACAGTTTGATTGCCGTTAGCATCTGTATGAACAATTTTCACGTCATCTTCTGAAGTAAGAACAACAGACTTTTCACTTCCATAAAAGTCTCCATCTTTCATTGTAGAAACATGGGTCTTGGACTCTTTACTCCATTCCTTTAATTTATGTGGATGATCTTGAGCATATTCTTTTACGGGACCAGCAACCCTTCTGTCTGAATTACCTTCTCTTAAAACCGGATTGACAGCACTTCCTAAGACTTTTTCAAATCTATTTTTTATATCTTCTTCTTTATCGTTTTGTGGATCTCCAGGATAGCTAGGTATTTTATATCCTTTATCTTGTAGTTCTTTAATAGCTTCAGTTAGTTGTGGAACAGAAGCACTTATGTTTGGAAGTTTTATGATATTAGCTTCAGGAGACTTGGCTAACTTTCCAAGATAAGCCAAGCTGTCATCAACTTTTTGATCTTCAGTTAAGTAATCACTGAAAGTAGCCAAAATTCTTGCTGCCAAAGAGATATCTTTGGATAGTATATTTATACCGGCACTTTCTGTAAATCTCCTTACAATTGGTAAAAAAGAGTAGGTGGCCAGAGCTGGTGCTTCATCCGTTTTTGTGTAAATGATTTTTGTGCTATATTCTTCCATGAATTATAATTTATTTTAAAAATTGTTTAACCCTCAAAGTTAAAGATTTGAAATCTAAAAACCTTGCTGAGTCGGTTATAAGGCTGTTAAAAACTAAAAAAACCTTCTATTGAATTCAATAAAAGGTTTTTTAAAAGATCGAAAAAATAAACTAGTTAGTTCTTTTCTCTTTAATTCTTGCTTTTTTACCAGTAAGGTTTCTGAAGTAATAAATTCTAGCGCGTCTAACACTACCTTTTTTATTAATTTCAATTTTTTGAATGGCAGGCATGTTAATTGGAAAAATCTTCTCAACTCCTACAGTTCCACTCATCTTACGAATAGTAAAGGTTTTTGAAGCTCCAGATCCTTTAATCTGAATCACGACTCCTTTATAAAACTGAGTACGTGTTTTTTGACCTTCCTTTATTTCGTAGTATACTGTAATAGTATCACCAGCAGAAAATTCTGGAAAATCTTTCTTTTCTACAAATTCGTCTTGTACAAATTTTACTAAATCCATTGTATTGGGTTTTAATATAACCTAAACCAACATTCACGCATTTCGTCAGAGGTTGAATTAGCGATTGCAAAAATACATAAAAATTCGTTTTATGCAAACCTAAATTTAATCTTCATTCAATAAGTCCGGCCTGAGCTCTTTGGTTCTTTCTAGGGCTTTTTCATCTCTCCATTCGTCGACTTTTCTTTGGTGTCCGCTCAATAAGACTTTTGGAACTTCCAATCCTTTGTAGGTTGAAGGTCTTGTATAGATGGGTGGAGATAGCAAATTATCTTGAAAAGCATCGGTAAGGGCAGAGGTTTCGTTTCCAAGTACGCCAGGGATGAGTCTTATGATGCTATCACACAAGACTGCTGCTGCCAACTCTCCTCCAGAAAGGACATAGTCACCAATAGAAATTTCTCTTGTGATAAAAAGATCCCTTACGCGTTGGTCTACTCCTTTGTAATGCCCGCAAAGCATAATTAAGTTGCCTTTAAGGGAAAGCGTATTTGCCATAGCTTGGTTTAAAACTTCTCCATCTGGGGTGAGGTAAATGACTTCATCATAATCTCTTTCACTTTTCAATTTAGAAATACATTTGTCGATAGGCTCTACCATCATCACCATTCCTGCTCCGCCACCATATTGGTAATCATCAATCTGTTTATAACTGAGCGTGGTATAATCTCTGAGATTATGAATATGAATTTCAACTAGTTTTTTTTCAATGGCTCTCTTTAGGATAGAAGCCTCAAATGGGCTCTTTAGCAAATCCGGAACTACAGTAATGATATCTATTCGCATTTCTTAAACTTTTTTGAGTGTGAAGCTCAATGTTATACAGGCGACCAAGAGTAAAAGGAAAAACCAAAATTGGTAGGCCAGTCCAAAATGTTGTGCAATAAGGCCGAATGAAGCTGCTACTATGGTAAATAATCCAATTAATGTGTTTGCAACAGAGACATATGTGGGCCTTTCTTTTTCTGGGGCGTAATCTATGATGTACGTTTTTCTACTCAGCCTTGCTCCAGAATAAGCAACTCCGTTAATGAATAAGACTGGCATAAAATAGTAAAAATTGAGGGTTTCGCTATCAAAATAAACAAAAACCAGCGCATATAAAATACTTAAGATAGACAAACCTGCTGAAATTCTCATAAGTTGTAAACTAGATCTATCTGCCAATCTTCCCCAAATAGGACTACTTACTATTTGTGCTAGACTCCCAATAACAATGATATAACCTAAATAGTTCCAGTTTTCCTTACTTACATCTTTTGCAAGCAGAATAAAAAACGGGTCTAAGAGAGGTATGGCCATCAATAATGCTCTAGTAATGATGAAATTCCTGTACGATGAATCCTTCTTCAACAAGGAAGCTCCAATTTTTATTTCTTCCAAAGGCGTTCTTCCTCCCTCTGTAGAACCTGGTTGTTCTTTAATAGCCGAAAATATAAATGAGGCAAAAATCCAAAGTAGGGCAGCGATAGCAAATAGAGCTACGTACAGCCATTTACTATCCTCTCCTTTTAGAAAAAAGACCAAAGTACCTCCAGCGATAAGAGCTAGACAGCCCCCAAATGTAGATCTATAACTCAACATTTGTCCTCGTTCTCCTTTGGGGACAGTTTTTCCAGTTACGTCTTTGAAACTTACAGAGCCAACTCCTGAAGCTATACTAAATAGAAGTAACAAGAAGACAATAGCATAACTTATCAAGGTCTGGTTATCGAGGAAGGCAAGTAAAATTGCCGAGACAAGTAAACAGAAGCCTTGGGTAAATCCAGCAGCAACCCAGTACGGTTTTCGTTTTCGTTTCTCTCTTATTTTTCCGCTAACAAGAAGCTGTGGCAGAAGAGAACCTATGTCTTTTATAGGAACCAACATACCGATAAGAAAAAGTGGTGCTCCAAGAAAGCTCAATATCCAAGGTAGAGTAAGCCCTGGACTTATTAATTTTTCTGCAAATTTAGTAAGGCTACCATTAAAAACATTTAATATAAAGTTTTTCGGAAGATGTGTGCATTGATCATCCGGGATGGATTCGCAAATTCTAGCATCAGTATCTTCAGTCAAAAATTCATAAAAACCTTCGGTCTTGGACATTATTTTTGATTACCCTTATTCAATTTTTGAACTTTATTTTTCTCGTCTTGAAGTTCTCTTCCCAGTTTCTGTTGCTTCTCTAAAGAGATCCGTTTATAATTTTCGAAGTCTGCATCTAGATTTTTTAAATTCTGCTTAGCTTCTTTGGTAAGAAGGTTGCTCCTGTTGTATTTGAAAATAAATAAGAATAACAAAACAACAAGAACGCCTATGATCGACCACGTTATCGTTTTATAACTCGATTTTGTTAAGGACATTCCTAAAAATAAAATTTCATCTTTTTCGTTTTGAAGACTAGACAATTCTTTATTCAGGTCTGATACTTCTGTGTTCAAACTTTGAATTTGTTTGTCTTGAGATTGAATACTGTCTTTTAAATTAGAGATCTCAGTATTCAATAAATCAAAAGCAGTAAAAACTTTTTTTATCGCAGCATTGATTTCAACTTTTTCTACAACTTTATATTGCTGATAATTATTAGACTCGTCTACTACAGTTTCAAGACTTTCTATTGCTGAAGGCTGTTGGTCTTGTTCTTTATCCTCTGTGTTTTGAGAAAAAGATAGGCTGGTGCAAAAAAAAGCAATAGCTAAAAGGCGTAATGATTTCATACTAATTTGATTTTGAGCAAAAGTATTTAAAATGCAGCTAATAAAAACGAAATCAAAAATAAAAATCCTTGAAATTCAAGGATTTTTTGGGAGACTAATAATATGTAAATCGCCGGACCTCTGAAATGTATTTTGCCAATCGTATTACTTGATGGCTATATCCAAATTCATTGTCATACCAAATATAAAGAACTACGGAGTTGGTGTTCTCATCTACAATGCTCGCATGACTATCGAAGATAGCGGGAGCAGAAACCCCGACAATGTCTGAAGAGACGAGTTCATTATCTATAGAATATTTGATTTGTTCCACTAGTTCACCATTAAGGGCGTATTCCTTAATTTTAGAATTTAGAGCTTCTTTGGTGACTTTGTCCTTTAAATTCAAATTTAATATGGCTAAAGATCCGTTGGGAACTGGAACTCTTATCGCATTAGAGGTAAGCTTACCCTCCAATTGTGGAAGGGCTTTAGCCACTGCTTTTCCTGCTCCGGTCTCTGTGATTACCATATTAAGAGCTGCTGCTCGACCTCTTCTGTACTTGCTGTGCATGTTATCCACCAAGTTTTGATCATTGGTGTAAGCGTGAATAGTTTCTAGATGACCATGCTCCAAACCAAAACTATCTTCTATGGCTTTCAAGACTGGAGTAATGGCATTTGTTGTACAAGAGGCTGCCGAATAGATAGAATGTTTTTTGGGATCATACGCCTTATGGTTGACGCCATGAACGATATTAGGAATGCCTTTACATGGAGCGGTTAATAAAACTTTTGACACTCCTTTGGACGACAAATGTCTTTCTAAAGCTTCTTTATCTCGAAAAGCGCCAGTGTTGTCAATGACTAAAGCGTCCTGAATACCGTAAGCAGTGTAGTCTATATCTTCCGGTTGCTGAGCAGAAATTATTTTTACCGTAGTATCATTAATAATAAGGGAAGAATTTTCTAGATCTACTTGAACGGTTCCATTAAAATCGGCATGAATAGAGTCGTTTCTTAATAAGGAAGCTCTTTTCTCTAAAACGTCCTGAGTGATTTTTCCTCGGGTGACGATAGCTCTAAGTCTCAATTGGTTTCCTTTACCAGTTTTGGCCATCAGTTCCCGAGCGACTAGACGTCCTATTCTTCCGAAACCGTAAAGCACAACATCTTTGGGGGTAATCGCATTAAAACTTTGAGAGTCTTTCAGTTTATTGGAAAGAAAACTCATCACATCCTGATCTTTGTTTTCATTTTGAAGATATTCAAAAGTCAATTTTCCAATATCTAATTTGGATGGAGGTAGATGGAGGTTTTTTATCCCTTCTGCGATTTCTGTAGAATCGAAAATAGAGATAGGTTTATTGACAAATGCACCTGCGTATTCGTGGAGCTTTAAAATTTCTCCAACATTTTTATTGATAAGAGAATTTTTAAATAAAACGAGTTCGATGGATTTTTCATACCATAAGTCGTTAACAATACTAATAAACTTTACTGAAGCGCGTCTTCGGTCTGCTTGAAAAGAAAGTTCCTTTTCGTATACTTGTGATGGAGTCATTGGAAGAATTGATTTTTAAAATTTCGACAAAAGTATAGATTTCAATCGTTTTCGTAAACTGTTTTTTAAGAAAAAAAGCACGTTTTTTAAAGTCTTTATTCAAACTTTTCATTCTTCAAAATTTGAATAAAAAACTTATCTTAAAGTTTAAATTATTCGCATTGCAAATCAGAAAATTCAAAATACTTTTGCAGGATTTTTAAATTGAACTTAATCCGTTACTAATGACTGAATTGATAGGTTTTGGGATTCTCTCCTTTACTACCTTTTTTACCATCATAAACCCTTTGGGTGTGATGCCCATTTTTATGACAATGACTTCTGATTTGGATAAAGAAAGTCGAAAAGCTACAGCCAAAAAAGCAATCTTAGCCTCTTTTGTTACCGTTATTATATTTGCATTTACGGGTCAAATCCTTTTTAAATTTTTCGGCATATCGGTGAACAGTTTTAGAGTAGTAGGAGGAATTATCTTTTTCTTGATGGGTATGGATATGCTACAAGCTAGACTTGGTAAAGTGAAAGTTCAAGAGTCGGAGATTAAAACTTATGTCAACGATATTTCTATCACTCCCTTAGCCATCCCAATGATATGCGGTCCTGGAGCTATTACCAATGCCATTGTGATGATGGAAGATGCTAAAACGGTAGAAATGCAAGCCGTGTTAATTGGAGCTATTATTGTGGTTCTTGGTATCACGCTAGCTATCCTTTTGAGTGCTGGCAAAATCATAAAACTATTAGGGCAAACAGGAAATAATGTTCTGATGCGTTTAATGGGCCTTATCATTATGGTAATCGCTATAGAATTCTTTTTAAGCGGCTTCAAACCTATCTTTCAAGAAATTATTTCAGGACAGTAAGTTAATAAGCGATTTTTACTGAAATCCCATTAGCATCTGTATGGTTTTCATCTTCTATAAACCTTAGATTGTTTATTTCACTTTTTGAATTTGAGATGCAAAGAGACATCGCATCCATTATATCGTCTGGTTTTACTTTCGATTTTGGATACGAAGATATAATCGAATGGTAAAGGTCTTCCAGTTCAGGAGCTAAGCTTATGAGAACTTGAAAACGCTCTTGAAAGCCTTCTTTTGTCGACTTCTTGGAGTTGATCACCTTAGAGTCGTTTAAGTATTTGAAAACAATTTCAGGATGGCTTTCATATATCTCTAAAGCGTTTGATTTTTCCTGAAAAAACTGATCGATTTCTTTTATTTTTTTAGAAATATTATGGCTTTGGATAGAAATACTCTTTCCTAAAACCCTTTTGTTGATTTCTCGAGCGGCGTCATAATTTTTGGCATAGACAGCTTCTCGGCAAGCTGGTGTAAAAATGGTAGAGGCTCTTTTTTCTAATTGCTTTCGCATAGAGCTTTCCACTGTTCTGTAGAAACCTTCAGAAGATAAACCAATAGGAATGTCTATAAATACACGTCTTAGATCGGGGTGTAAGTCGACCAATTTTGAAAATTGTGTGACGGCCAAACTAGAAAATCCATTTTGGTCATGCAAAATCACAATCCAGCCCAATGGACAGGAATCTATACCAGCTATTTTCATTTTTTAAAAAGGCTTCAGATGATTAATACCAAATTAAATTTATAATGTCGTATAAATTAATTGAATTATTTTTTGATTGATTGAAATAAAAAATAATTAGCATAGCCTTAGTTACGGTAATTATTTTTGATAAAAATCAGGCGAAAAAGAAACGATTTATTGCGACATTATGGGTTTAATTTGGTACAGTATGTTGAGCAAAGTTACAGCTATTGAAATTAACGTATACTCAGGACGGAGCTTTAAATCAAGGATAACTTGGAGCTTCCTGTCTACAGACTTTAGGTTGACGCTAACAAAATCAGCAAAAAAAAACCGATATATTTCTATACCGGTTAGTTTAATCCTTATTGAAGTTTTAAATGTGTAAAGCTCTATCTCCTGTTGCGGCAAGGGCTGCTTCTTTTACAGCTTCCGCATAGGTTGGGTGAGCGTGACTCATCCTCGCGATATCCTCTGCACTAGCTCTAAATTCCATGGCGGTCACCGCTTCTGCGATAAGGTCGGCTACTCTGGCGCCAACCATATGTACTCCCAGAACTTCGTCTGTTTCTTTATCTGAAAAAATCTTTACAAATCCGTCTACATCTCCACTAGCTCTAGATCTCCCTAGGGCACGCATTGGGAATTTACCAGTATTATACTTGATGTTATCTTCCTTGAGTTGCTCTTCGTTTTTACCTACAGAAGCTACTTCTGGCCAAGTGTAAACCACATTCGGGATAAGATTATAGTCGATATGTGGCTTTTGTCCCGAAATGACTTCAGCGACGAATGTGCCTTCTTCTTCAGCTTTATGAGCAAGCATTAGGCCTTCAATGACATCTCCAATGGCATAAATATTATCTGCCGTCGTTTGTAATTTCTCATTCACCTTCACCTTGCCATTTTCTTTGATTTCAACACCAGCTTTTTCGGCATTTAGACCATCAGTAAAAGGTCGTCTTCCAACAGAGACTAGGCAGTAATCTCCTTTGAATTCTACTTCTTTACCATTTTTATCATCAGCTTTCACAGTGATTTCATCTCCGTTGCGTTCCACGGATTTCACTTTATGAGAAAGCATAAATTTTGCTTTTTGTTTTTTCATGGCTTTCATCAACTCCTTGCTTTGGTCTTTGTCCATGCCAGGTATGATGCGATCCATATATTCCAAGACAGTAACTTCTGCCCCTAATCTTCTATAGACTTGTCCTAGCTCAAGACCAATCACTCCGCCACCAATCATAATGAGGTGTTTTGGAATTTCTTTTAAAGAAAGCGCTTCGGTAGAGGTGATAATTCTTTCTTTGTCAATATCGATAAATGGTAAGCTAGAAGGCTTACTTCCTGTAGCGATAATGGTGTTTTTAGCTTCAATTTCAGTCTCCTTGCCATCAGCATCAGTAATGATAATGTGTGTTTTGTCTTTAAAAGATCCAACACCTTGGTAAGACTCTATGTTATTTTTATCCATCAGAAAATCAATTCCTTTGGTGGTTTGATCGACAACACCAGACTTCCGCTTCATCATATTTTTCAGATTCACCTTGACCTCTCCGGAAATATCTATGCCGTGTTCTTCAAAGTTTTTTATGGCGTCTTCGTAGTGGTGCGAAGAATCCAACAAAGCTTTAGAGGGGATACAGCCTACATTAAGGCAGGTTCCACCTTTGGTTGCGTATTTTTCAATGATAACGGTTTTCATGCCTAGTTGTGCACAGCGAATGGCTGCTACATAGCCGCCAGGTCCAGAGCCGATTACGGCTACATCGTATGTATTCATATTACGAATTTTAGTTTCAAAATAAAGTATTACAAATTTACACCTTCTTCACTAAAGGACAATTTCTAGGCTAGAAAACCTTGTTAAATTCTTGATAGTGACTTTGTTTTGATAGCTTCACGCAAATTAGAAGACCTATTAAGAAAATGAGAATGGAAAAAATAAATAACTTCTTGAAAGCAAGGCTATTGATTATCTGATGTGGATAAAACTATAGGTTTGTATTGTGAAATAAGTCACAAAATTGTAACATTACGTCGATTTTAAATATTTAACATGAGTGAAGCCTCAAACGATACTGAAGAAATTCAGTCCAATTCCAAGATAAGATTAAGTATTTGGCAAGCCCTTATTCCAATTATAGCATTAATAGGTATGCTAGCCTATAATGTATTTATATATGGAGATGATTCCTTGGGAGGTTCTAATCAGTTTATTTTATTGATGGGTGGAGCTGTTGCAGCTATTGTTGGAGTTGTTAAAGGAGTTAAGTTTGAAGTGATGATTGAGGATGTGGCTAAGAATATTAAGGCAACTGCCGAGCCTATTCTTATTTTATTGATGGTTGGAGCACTCGCCGGAACTTGGCTGCTGAGTGGTATTATTCCAACAATGATATACTATGGATTACAAATTTTGAACCCTACTATATTTTTGGCAGCTACCGTAGTCATTTGCTCCGTGATCTCGATTGCAACAGGGAGTAGTTGGACGACTTCGGCGACCGTTGGTATCGCCTTAATTGGTATTGCAGAAGCGCTTGGAGTTTCTGTAGCGATGACGGCTGGGGCTGTCCTTTCTGGTGGATATTTTGGCGATAAGCTATCTCCTATGAGTGACACGACAAATTTGGCTCCTGCCATGGCGGGTACAGATTTGTTTACTCACATTAGGTATATGACTATAACTACAGTTCCTACAATAATAGTTACCCTTATTGCTTTCATTATTATAGGTCTTAACTTAGACACCTCTGGACAAACCAATCCTGAAGAAATTCTGGGTTCTATTGACGCCTCTTTTAACATTACTCCTTGGTTATTTCTAGTTCCCGTAGTTGTGATTGCGTTAATTATAAAAAAGACACCTCCACTTATTGCATTGCTTTTGGGAACACTTATGGCTGCTGGAGCTGCACTTATTTTTCAGCCAGATCTCGTTCAAATGATTGGAGGAGGGGAGACCTTGAACTTTGAAACCGCTTATAGAGGAATTATAGACGCAATTACTGTGGATATTACTATCCCTACAGAGAACAAATCTTTACAAGACTTATTCTCTGCTGGGGGAATGGCTGGTATGCTAGGGACTATTTGGTTGATTATCTGCGCCATGGTCTTTGGTGGAATTATGGATGCGATTGGAGCTTTGGAAAGAATAAGTGAAGCCCTCTTGAATTTATTTACATCTACTTTTGGGTTATTTTTTAGTACAGTCTCTAGTTGTTTAGTTTTAAATTTGACCGCCTCAGATCAGTACTTGGCGATTGTTGTCCCTGGAAAAATGTTTGCCAAAGCCTATGAGAAAAAAGGGTTAGCCCCCGAAAACTTAAGCCGAACTTTAGAAGATTCTGGAACGGTGACATCTGTGCTAATTCCTTGGAATACCTGTGGAGCGTATCACAGTGGCGTACTTGGAGTTCCTGTAGCAGATTATTTCTTTTATGCGATTTTCAACTATTTGAGCCCATTTGTTACTCTAATTTTTGCAGCTTTCAACATTAAGATTAAACAATTGACGAAAAAGTAAATTATGAAATTAGATATATTAGCGATAGGAGCACACCCAGATGATGTAGAATTGAGCTGCTCTGGAACCTTAGCCAAAGAAGTTGACAAAGGGAAAAAAGTTGGGATATTAGACCTTACTCGCGGCGAGCTTGGAACACGTGGGACTGCAGAAACGCGGGACCAAGAAGCTAAAAATGCTGCTGAAATTCTTGGAGTAAGAGTAAGGAAAAATCTAGAATTCAGTGATGGTTTTTTTTCAAATAATACGGCTCACCAATTAGAAATCATCAAAATCTTACGCAAGTACAGACCTGACGTAGTCCTGTGTAATGCAATACACGATAGACATATAGATCATGGAAAAGGAAGCAGGCTTGTGAGTGATGCCTGTTTTTTAAGTGGCTTAAAAAAGATTGAAACGATTTATGAAGGTAATTCTCAAAAGGAATGGAGGCCAAAACATATTTATCACTACATACAGTGGTACGATATAGAACCAGATTTTGTTGTAGATATTTCTGGTTTTATGGAGAAGAAGTTAGAGAGTGTAAAAGCTTATAAAACCCAATTTTTTGATCAAGGGAGTAAGGAGCCAAACACTCCAATTTCAAGCTCCAATTTTATTGACAGTGTTACTTACAGAGCTAGGAATTTAGGTCGAATTATAGGGACTGAACATGGCGAAGGCTTCACTGTTGAACGCTATCCAGCAGTTGATTCAATTTTAGATCTTATTTAGAAATTTTAAACCAAAAACGTATCACCCAAAAGTCGATAAATTGACTTTTGGGTTTTTTATTTATGGTCAATTTCATTAAAATATGTTGCTAATTTGATATATTTATGCAAAATTAATATATATGAATTTTTGTCCTCAATGTCAATCTGATAGAATAGTGAAAAGTGGTATCGTGAACGACCGTCAGCGTTATAAATGTAAATCATGTAATTACTTTTTCAGTGTTAATAAATTGGGAAAAAAAATTGATCAGTATTATGTTACTAAAGCGCTTCAGCTATATTTAGAAGGGCTCACTTATCGTGAAATTGAACGTATTTTAGGAATTTCTCATGTGAGTGTGATGAATTGGGTAAAGAAGTATAATATTCAAAAAGTTCAAAATTTAGATTTTCATCCCACCTACAAAATTTTAAGTCAAAACGAACTTGGAAATTACTTTTCTCTACCAGAGAACACAAAAGGATCTGGTATGATTGTCACAGAACTTGGAGATAAATTCATGGTTATTAAATGGGAACGATTTAAAGAATAGCTATACCAGTTACCAAAAATATATATTTAATTTTAATTAACAGATTTATTATTTCAAGTTCGTGTCAAGTTATTAGCAATAAAAAGTTTAAAAAATTAAAAACTTGACACATAATGAGATATTATATTACACTCTTTGTATTGTTTGCACTTGTTTTTAGTAAGAGTGGGTTTTCTCAAGGGTCACCTTATTATAAGGGAGGATTCAAAATTAAGTTTGACGATAGCGATGATAAGTACGTTAGAATTTTAACTTGGGTTCAAACGCAAGCTAACTTTTCAGACTCTCGTTCAGACGACCAAGCCGATGTTTCTTTTCAATTAAGACGTGCACGATTACTTGTTTATGGTCAAATAACAAAAGACTTCCTAATTCTAACTCATATTGGTATTAATAGCCTGAATGCTTCAAATATGGATCCTTTGGGAGCCGATGGCGCTCCTCAAGTCTTTATGCATGATGCTTGGGCACAATACGATGTTTCAGATCAGATCGTAGTTGGTGGGGGACTTCATTATTGGAATGGTTTGTCGAGATTGAATTCTCAGGGAACTTTAAATTTGATGACATTAGATAATAATAGATCGTCTTGGGCTACTTTAGGACTTGTTGACCAGTTTGCCAGGCATGTTGGTGTATTTGCTAAAGGTAATTTTGGAAAACTTCAATATAACGTAGCAATCAATGAAGCGATTGTAAATGGTCTAGACACCAATCCTTTATCTAATACTAATGCGGTCTACCGAGGTGCTAATATTCTGGGAACTGCTGAAGCTGGAAAAACGTACACAGGTTATTTTGCATATAATTTCCTTAATCTGGAATCCAATTTCCTCCCCTATAAAGTAGGAACTTACTTAGGTACTGAGCGAATTTTTAATGTAGGTGCTGGGTTTTACCATCATCCAAACGGAGCGGTCATAATTAAAGAAAATCAAGCTGTTGGTGAGAATGTGAATCTTTTTGCTGCAGATTTATTTTATGATGCTCCAATAGGAGAACAAGGGGCTTCTTTAACAAGTTATGTCGTTTTTCAATCTAATGATTATGGGACAAATTATTTATTAGGACCCTATTCTTCTGGTGAGATGCTTTACGGACACTTTGGCTATCTTCTGCCAAGCACAAATTCTACAACTCGTTTTCAACCCTATGTTTCCTATAATCATACTTTTATAGATGTTTCAGATCAGGATAGAACTATTTTAGGATTGGGAATAAACGCTTTTCTGAATGGTCATAATTCAAAATTAACTTTAGAATACAAATCAGAGTCATTTGGAAATATAAACCAGAACACCCTTAGCCTTCAGGCTATGATATATTTATAACTATGGATAAACAAACTGACAACAAACAGAAACACGCCTCCGCTTATTGGAGAGAAAACCTCAAATATCTGGCTATACTGCTTCCCATTTGGTTTTTAGTATCCTACGGAGCAGGTATAATTTTTAAAGACTGGCTAGATCAATTTCAGATAGGAGGCTTCAATGTTGGCTTTTGGTTCGCACAACAAGGTTCTATCTACGTATTCATCATATTAATTTTTGTATACGTGAGGTTAATGAACAAATTAGATAAAAAATACGGATACGATAAATAAATAAACTATGGATTCTCAATCACTTACTTATATTTTTGTTGGCGTTTCATTTGCTCTATACATCGGTATAGCGATTTGGAGCAGAGCTGGATCAACTAAAGAGTTTTATGTTGCCGGTGGAGGTGTTTCGCCTTTAGCAAATGGCATGGCTACTGCTGCAGATTGGATGTCTGCAGCATCTTTCATATCTATGGCTGGTATTATCTCATTCATGGGGTACGATGGTTCAGTATTTTAGATGGGCTGGACCGGTGGCTTTGTTTTATTAGCTCTATTGCTAGCTCCTTATTTGAGAAAATTTGGAAAATTCACAGTTCCCGATTTTATAGGAGATCGTTATTATTCAAAAACAGCTAGATCTGTTGCTGTTATTTGTGCATTAATTGTTTCTTTTACCTATATCGCTGGTCAAATGCGAGGGGTAGGGGTTGTTTTCTCAAGATTTTTGGAAGTAGAAATTGAAACAGGAGTTATCATTGGGATGATTATAGTCCTTTTTTATGCGGTATTAGGTGGGATGAAAGGTATTACTTACACCCAAGTTGCTCAATATTGTGTTTTGATTTTTGCTTTTTTGGTTCCTGCAATTTTCATATCCTTTCAAGCAACAGGAAATCCTATTCCAATGTTTGGGATGGGAGATACGCTTGTTGGTCAGCCAGACACTTTCATGCTAGACAAGCTAGATGGCTTAAGTCAGGAACTTGGTTTTAGTGCTTATACTGAAGGTTCTAAAGATTTAATAGATGTTATTGCAATTACTCTTGCCTTAATGGTAGGTACTGCTGGTTTACCTCATGTTATCGTAAGGTTCTTTACCGTTAAACGGGTTAAAGATGCAAGAAAATCTGCAGGATATGCATTGCTGTTTATTGGTATTTTATACATTACAGCCCCGGCTGTTGCTTCTTTTGGAAAACTTAATTTAATAGAAACAGTAAGCGAGAAAAAGTATTCCGAAATGCCAGAATGGTTTACGACTTGGGAAAATTTGGGTTTACTCGCTTGGATAGACAAGGATTCAGATGGTAAAATTCAATATTTAGGGGCTGCAAAAGAGGGTGGCGATGCCTTAACAGGAATTCCAATATTTTCAGAAAACGAAAGGGGTAAAAATGGAGAACGTTTAGTTGAAAATCCTTCAGAAAACAAAAATGAGCTTTATGTAGATCGTGATATAATGGTTCTAGCTAATCCAGAAATAGCAGATTTACCTAACTGGGTTATCGCTCTAGTTGCTGCGGGTTGTTTGGCTGCTGCATTATCTACTGCTGCTGGACTTCTACTGGTTATCTCCTCTTCTGTTTCTCATGATCTCATTAAGAAAATGATTAAACCAGACATTTCTGATAAAGGAGAATTAGTTGCTGCACGTTTAGCAGCTGTAGCGGCTGTGGTAGTGGCAGGTTACTTTGGCATAAATCCACCAGGTTTTGTGGCAGCGGTTGTTGCTCTGGCATTTGGTTTGGCAGCAGCCTCTTTTTTTCCAGCGATAATTTTGGGTATATTTTATAAGCGAATGAATAAAGAGGGTGCAATAGCAGGTATGGTAGTAGGAATATGCCTGATGTTATTTTATATGTTGAAATTCAAATTTGATTTTTTTGGAGGTGGTACCCCAGAAGATTGGTGGTTTGGCATTTCTCCAGAGGGCTTTGGATCTGTTGCTATGTTCGTTAACTTCTTTGTTTCGATAGTGATAAGTAAGTTTACACCAGAACCTCCCCTTGAAGTTCAAGAAATGGTTGAAAATGTAAGAATACCAGGTGGAGCAGGAGAAGCTTCAGATCATTAGGTTTTAGATTAATTCTCAAGAGAAAGTTAATACAAGCTCATTCTCTTGAGAATTTTATTTAAATTAAGTCCCAATTCAGAGTCAATGAAAAAGAGACATCAACAGAAACTTATTTTTTTAAGCTTGAGTTTAATCTTGCTCATTAATATACCGTTTGTCTTCGCTTACAATTCTGATGTTTCGGTTTTGGGATTTCCTTTATTCTACTTTTTCATTTTTATGATTTGGTTGATAAGTGTTGTCATCTCATTTTCAATCCTTAAAAAATATTCAGATTAATGAGTAAAACTGCACTCATAGCTCTCATATTTGTTTATTTGGGAATTTTGTTTCTCATTGCTTTTTTTGCTGAAAAAAATAAAGGGTCAAAATTAGTTTCACATCCAGCTATTTACGGACTTTCACTTGCGGTTTATTGTTCTGCTTGGACTTATTATGGTAGCGTTGGGATGGCTGCAACGTCTGGAATAGAATTTCTTACCATATACCTTGGTCCAGTGATAGCCGCCCCATTATGGGTTATAGTACTCAAGAAAATTATATTACTATCCAAAGCTTATAATATCTCCAGTATTGCAGATTTTATATCTCTACGGTATGGAAATAGCCGGTCACTGGGTGCTCTGGTGACTTTAGTTTGTCTTGCTAGCATCATTCCTTATATTTCTTTACAGCTCAAAGCAATTTCTGAAACTTTTGAAATTGTTTCTACCTCGACTATAGGAATTGAAGGGACCTCTGTTATCACAGATTCCACTTTTTATATCGCTCTCATTTTAGCAGTTTTTGCTTCATTCTTTGGAACTTTATCTCTAGATGCTTCCAAAAACCGAACAGGGGTTATGTTTTCTGTCGCTGCTGAATCTATTTTGAAACTTACATTTTTCTTAATCGTTGGTATTTATGTCACCTTCTATGTTTTTGATGGGACTACAGACCTTTATAAACAAGCTAATTTGAGCTTAAATTTGAGTAAGCTTAGCACCATAAATGGTTTAAACGGAGGTATAAACTGGTACTTTAGTATCGCACTTTCCTTTTTAGCAATTTTTCTATTGCCTCGACAGTTTCAGACTTCAGTGGTAGAATTTAACAACCGCAAGCAACTTAAAATAGCCATTTGGTTGTTTCCTTTATACTTATTGCTTTTCAATGTTTTTGTTATTTTTATAGCTTGGGGTGGTTTGTTGATTCTAGGAAATCAATCTAATGCAGATTATTTTACGCTTCTTATTCCCTTGCATTTTGGCGATCAATGGCTTGCCGTTTTAGTCTTCTTAGGGGGCCTTTCTGCCGTCATATCAATGGTAGTGGTTTCTACAGTTGCTTTGTCTACGATGTTGAGTAATAACCTCATTATACCCTATGGTTTTTTAAAAAAGCTAACCAATAATAAGTCCTTGAACAATGAGAAAACCATAAAAAACATAAGGCGGCTTTGTGTTTTTAGCTCAATAATTCTTGCTTATTTACTTTATTCAATGTTCAATCCTCGGGTTTCTCTATTTTCGATTGGGCTCATTTCATTTATAACTATAGCCCAACTAGCTCCAAGTTTTTTTATAGGAATGTTTTGGAATAGGGGCTCTGCTTTAGGATCCAAAGTTGGAATCTTACTTGGAATGAGTGTCATAGTTTTCACCTATTTGCTACCTTTTATTACTGAAAATGTTTTGAATAATAATAAATTTGTAGAAGAGGGATTGTTTGGTATAGGACTTTTAAAGCCTTACGCTCTTTTCGGAATCGAATTACTGAATCCTGTAAATCACTCTTTATATTGGAGTTTACTATTAAATACTGGAGCTTATCTACTGTTGTCCATCACTAGAAAAGGTAATTATAGAGAACGTAATTACGGAGAGATGTTCGTGAATAGTGAAAAAGTCATTCAACTTAAAGAGAATGCTTTTGTTTGGAAAGGAGAAGCTTACGTGGAGGATATTCATAATATTTTAATTCGCTTTCTTGGGCAGGAAAAAGCTCATAAGGCCTTAAGAGTTTTTAGAAAGAGATACCAGGTTAATCCAGAAGAAAAGTTGGCAGATGCAAGGTTTATAAACTTTTCAGAACGTCTGCTCACCGGAGCAGTAGGTAGTGCTTCAGCCAAAATATTGATTTCTAATGTGGCAAAAGAAAAGCCAGTATCTTTGGTAGAAGTGCTTAAAATACTTGAAGAAAATAAAGAAACTATTTCTGTAAATAAATCTCTGGAAGAACAATCTCAAAAATTGATAAAGCTGACTTCAGATTTAAAATTGGCCAATGAAGAACTTAAAATTCAAGATCAATTGAAGGATGATTTTTTGGATACGGTTGCTCATGAGCTTAAAACACCAATTACCTCTATAAAAGCCAGCTCAGAAGTTCTATCAGAAAAAGAGGATATGCCGTTGGAGCTTCAGCAAAGATTTTTGGGCAATATCATTCAAGATACGGAGCGTTTGAATGTGCTGATTAATGATATTTTAGATTTAGAAAAAATGGCTTCAGGGAGAGATATGTTAACCTTAAGATCCCATTGTCTCGACGAATGCATTCATGAGGCTATACATGGAATAAGTAGTATTGCTCAAAGGGAGAAAATCGATGTCAGATTTCAACCTGATTCAAATGTAGTATTGGAATTCGACTACAGTAAAATCTTGCAAGTCTTTACTAATTTGCTTTCTAATGCTTTAAAATTTGTCCCTAATAAGAAGGGACTTATTGAAGTTTTTTTAGAGCACAATTCAGAAGAAATAGTGTGTACAATAAAAGACAATGGGAAAGGAATTCCAGAAGAGGATATACACTTAATTTTTAAGAAGTTTTATCAGTCTAAAAATCAAACTTTCAAAAAGCCAACAGGAAGTGGTTTTGGACTAGCCATATGCCAGCAAATTGTGGAGTTGCATGGAGGAGAGATTTATGCAAATCCAAAACTAAAAATCGGTGCGGAAATTATAATCAAATTACCAAAATTTAAGTCATGAAAAAGATACTACTAGTAGATGATGAACCCAACATCATTATGGCGTTAGAGTACACTTTGAGAAAGAATAACTTTGATATCTTCATCGCAAGAGATGGAGAAGAAGCCATTGTGCTTTCAGAGAAGCTTCAACCCGACTTAATTATTCTGGATATCATGATGCCAAAGGTAGATGGTTATGAAGTTTTAGATTATTTGAGACAACACGAAACACTAAAATATACAACTCAAACTATAATTATAAGTGCTAAACAAAAAGAAAGCGATGTCCAGAAGGCATTAAGTCTTGGAGCAAAAGAATATATCAAAAAGCCATTTTCAATGAAAAAGCTTTTGAATACAGTAACTGATTTATTAACACCAAACCATTAAAATACAGCATTATGGATTATAAAGAAGTATATCAAAAAAGCATTGAACATCCAGAAGAATTCTGGTTGGAAGAGTCTAAAAAAATAAAGTGGTTCAAAGCTCCAACTATAGCTCTTGAGCAGACTTCAGAAGGGATTTACAATTGGTTTCCAGATGGAGAGACCAACCTGAGTTATCTGTGCCTAGACCAACACGTTGAAGATGGATATGGTGATGAGATAGCTCTTATATATGATTCTGCTGTAAGGCAAAAGCAAGTCAAGTATACCTACAGCGAAGTTTTAGAAAAAGTATCTAAACTTGCCGGTGGACTAAAAGAATTGGGTGTAGAAAAGGGAGACCGGGTCATCATTTATATGCCTATGATTTCTCATTCTTTATTCAGTATGCTAGCATGTGCTAGGATAGGCGCTATACACTCCGTAGTTTTTGGAGGTTTTGCTCCAGATGAATTGGCGATGAGAATAGATGATGCGAAACCAAAAGTTATTATTACAGCTACTTCAGGTATTGAAGTCGATAGACTTATTGCCTATAAACCAATGCTAGACGAGGCGATTGAAAAAGCAAAGCACAAAGTTGAAAAAGTAATCGTCTTTAATAGGAAACTAGGTGTTGAATTTGAGGAAAAACCTTATGATATAGATTACTTAGAATTAATGGAAAAGGCTAAACCAGTAAATGCAATAGCTTTAAAATCTCAAGATCCATCTTATATTCTGTACACATCTGGAACTACTGGTTCACCAAAAGGAGTGGTGAGAGACACTGGTGGTTATGCTGTTGGCCTTAAATTTTCAATGGAAAATATCTATGGCACCAAACCAGGTGATACCTTTTGGGCCGCTTCGGATGTAGGTTGGGTAGTAGGACATAGTTATATAGTCTATGCACCGATGATTCATAGAAATACAACCATCATTTATGAGGGTAAACCCGTTAAAACTCCAGATGCTGGTGCTTTTTGGAGAGTGATAGAAGATCACAAAGTGAACGTTATGTTTACAGCCCCTACTGCGTTTAGAGCTATTAAAAAGGAAGATCCAAATGGTGAATTTATAAAAAAATATGATACCTCTTCTTTGAAATATCAATTTCTGGCAGGAGAGCGATGTGATGAAACCACGTTAAAATGGGCACAGAAGCATCTAAAAGTTCCTGTAATTGACCATTGGTGGCAAACAGAATCGGGATGGCCTATTGTTGCCAATTTTATGGGAATGGATGCTTTACCAATTAAGATGGGTTCTACGGGGAAGCCTGTTCCAGGATATGATCTTGAAATACTTTCTGAAGAAGGCGAGGTCTTACCCGCAAATACCGAAGGTTACATCTGTTCTAAACTACCACTTCCTCCTGGGTTTATGCAAACGCTTTGGAATAATCACGAGCGTTTTAAAAATGGATACTTGAGTAAGTTTCCTGGTTATTATTTTTCTGGGGATGGCGGTTTGATAGACGAAGAGGGTTACGTATTTATAACTGGAAGAATTGATGATGTTATAAATGTTTCTGGTCATCGTTTTTCCACAGCAGCTCTCGAGGAAGTGGTGTCTCAACACCCTTCTGTAGCTGAATGTGCCGTAGTTGGCCTACAAGATGCGCTTAAAGGTGAAGTTCCTTTAGCCATTGTCGTTCCAAGACTGGGCGAGGAAGATTATGAATCTTACAAAATGCAAACTGAAATCGTGCAACTGGTAAGGGATAAAATTGGACCCATTGCAGCATTAAAAAATGTAGTTATCGTTAAACGACTTCCCAAAACAAGAAGCGGTAAAACCTTAAGAAGAACGCTTAAAAAACTAGTGGCTGGAGAACCCTACATGCTACCATCTACTATCGAAGATCCGATGGTAATAAGTGAGATCATAGAGATTTTTGATCAACAAAAAATTGGTGCATTTAGCTCTAATAAAAATCAAGTCACACAATCTCTAAAAGCCCTTACCAAAAGTTATTATACTATTGATTCGTTAGCAAAATATATAGATGTCTACAGGATTTCTCAAAATGATCCAGAGAATTTTTGGAACACCATTGCAGAAAGAAACTTTGTATGGAGAAAAAAATGGGATTCCGTTTTAAAATGGAATCGCGAAAAAGCGGAGGTAAGTTGGTTTGAAGGAGCTCAACTCAATATTACTGAAAATGCTATCGATAGACATTTAAAGACTAGGGGAAACAAAACGGCGATCATTTGGGAACCCAACAATCCAGACGAAGAAGCACTGCATATCACTTATAATGAGCTGTCTAAGCGCGTCAATAAAATGGCAAATGTGTTGAAAAGAAATGGTGTCCTAAAAGGAGATCGCGTTTGTATTTATTTACCTATGATTCCTGAGTTGGCTATTTCAACCTTGGCCTGTGCTAGGATAGGAGCAGTTCACTCTGTTGTATTTGCAGGATTTTCAGCGTCTGCACTCTCTTCAAGAATTAACGATTCAGATTGTAAGATGGTTATCACTTCCGATGGGTCATACCGCGGTTCTAAAACTATTGATCTAAAAGGTATTGTAAATGAAGCTTTGGAAAGCACTCCTTCAGTAGAATGTGTTTTGGTCGCTAAGCGAACGTTCTCTAAAATCGAGATGAAAGAAAAACGAGATGTCTGGCTTCATGAAGAATTGAAAAAAGTAGATGATAAATGTGAAGCAGAAGTTATGGATGCTGAAGATATGCTTTTCATACTTTATACCTCAGGTTCTACGGGAACTCCAAAAGGGATGGTGCATACGACAGCTGGATATATGGTATATACTGCGTTTTCATTTAAAAATGTTTTCCAATACAAAGAAAATGATGTGTACTGGTGCACGGCAGATATAGGCTGGATTACTGGCCATTCTTATATTGTTTATGGTCCACTTCTCAATGGAGCAACAACCTTGATGTTTGAAGGTGTTCCTTCTTATCCAGATTTTGGAAGATTCTGGGATATTGTAGATAAATATAAGGTTAATCAATTTTACACGGCTCCTACAGCAATTAGAGCATTGGCTAAGCAGGACATTAAGTTTGTTAATCAATACGATTTATCATCCCTGAAAGTTTTGGGGAGTGTAGGAGAGCCTATTAATGAAGAAGCTTGGAATTGGTACAATGAAAATATTGGCAAAAAGAAATGCCCCATTGTAGATACGTGGTGGCAAACTGAAACAGGAGGTATCATGATCTCTCCAATTCCTTTCGTGACTCCAACTAAGCCTACTTATGCCACACTTCCTCTCCCAGGTATACAACCCTCTTTAATGGACGAAAAGGGAAATGAAATTATAGGTAATAACACATCTGGAAGACTTTGCATTAAGCATCCTTGGCCAAGTATGGCCAGAACTGTTTATGGAAATCATCAACGTTATATCGACACTTATTATTCAACTTATGAAAATATTTATTTCACAGGAGATGGGGCCCTTAGAGATGAAGTGGGTTACTACCGTATAACAGGTAGAGTAGACGATGTTATCATCGTGTCTGGTCATAATTTAGGAACTGCACCAATAGAAGATGCTATCAATGAGCATCCAGCAGTGGCTGAGTCTGCCATTGTAGGATTCCCTCACCAAGTGAAAGGATTTGCTTTAGCTGGATTTATCATTTTGAAAAACGATGGAGAATCCAGAAATAGGGAAAATTTAAGCAAAGAAATAAATCAATTGATTTCAAGTAAAATAGGTCCTATAGCCAAGTTGGATCGCGTTCATTTTGTTTCCGGTTTACCTAAAACTCGAAGTGGAAAGATCATGAGAAGAATTATGAGAAAGGTGTCTTGCAACGAAGCAGATCAAATTGGAGATGTTTCAACTTTGCTCGATCCTACAATTGTTGATGAAATAAAAGAAAAAGTAGCCCCTTTTTTAAACGAATAATGGATTGAAATTCGATTTTAGTTAATTTAATGAAACTCATAACCTATTCGCTTAAAGGGAATTGATTCGGCGATGAGTTTTATTTTTTTTATTTTTTTGGTTATTTATTGAAATCCTTTTGTAGAATGCAATATTATATTAAATTTGCATTGTCTTAAAAGACAACTGGTGGATGTAGCTCAGTTGGTTAGAGCACTGGTTTGTGGTATCAGGGGTCGTGGGTTCGAGCCCCATCTTCCACCCAAAAAAGTCCTATCGTTTTCGATAGGACTTTTTTATTTAGGCATTTTTATCTCTTTTGAGTTATCTCATGATTTTTGAAGGAAAAACGACTACGCTCTCATGACCGTTTTTTCCAACCGCTGCTACTCCAAAGTAAAAATTATCGATAATAATTCCTTCTAGAGTCACTTCATTCACATTTTCAACATACCTAAAATGATCCCACGTTGGAGAAGTTGTGGATCTCCAGTAAATCTTATAGCCTTTAATATTTTTAGCATCTTTCTGTTTCCATGCAAGTTTTACAGAAGGTTCTACAATACCGCCAATCTCTACCTCCGTTGGCGCAGGAGGAGCCCATGCCAAACTAGCCATGGATATAGCATTTACTGCTGTTAATTTTTTATGATAATCAAAATTGACATAGTCGATCACATCGCCGTATTCAATACCATTTTCTGTTCTGATATCTTGATGCTGACGATTATAATTTTCATGAGCTTCCATAATACGTATCCCGGGGAAGCCTAAATCATTAAAAGGTTTATGATGACCTCCACGACCAAAACGATCTAGTCTGTATACCATCATAGGATTCATCTCTGGCATATAGGTTTGCGTTGTTTTATAAACATACCTGGCAAGTTGCCTAGAACTTCCATCTACTTCTCCGCCATAAAAACGCTTCATTTGTCGCTCCCTGTCTGTTTCAGTTGGATTGTAAGCTTCACTAAAGATCCTAAACGAGCGGTTGTCGATAACTCCATCCAAACCTTCAATATTTCCTATCATATCGTTATTGAGGACCCCAATGATGTTCCATTCTTTTTCCTTAGCGTATTTAGCCAAAAACTGTCCGCCATACAAACCCTGTTCTTCTCCACTCAAGCCCACGTAAACAATACTATGGTCAAACTCATATTGACTTAGAACTCTGGCAGCTTCCATAGCCCCAGCAATTCCAGTAGCATTATCGTTGGCTCCGGGAGCGTCTGTTTTAAAATCCTGAGTGTCTGACGCTCTAGAATCAATATCCCCGCTCATAATAACGTATGAATTTGGATATTTCTTTCCTTTTTGAACAGCTACGACATTAACCACTTCTGCCGTTTTAGGAATTCGCTTTCCCATTTCTGGTGTAACGGTTTCACTTTGATAGAAAACAGTAAGGCAATCACCACAGTTTTTTGAAATACGTTCAAACTCTCCTTTTATCCATCGTCTAGCTGCCCCAATACCACGAGTATCGCTTTCTGTTTCACTAAAGGTGTTTCGGGTTCCAAAATCAACTAGATTTTGAACCTTGTATTCAAGTTTTTCAGCGGATACTTCATCCACAATATCATAAATTCTAGTATCTACCTGGCCGTAAAACAAACTTGTAAATCCTAAAAAGGCAATCATTATAACTTTTCTCATAGTGTTTATTTTGAAGCCCAATTTACTATAATTTTAGAGGAATAAAAATTTTAAGAGTTAAGGCGGTTTGTTATCTTTGCTCCTTTTTAGATATAAAATATGAAGATTTCTTACAATTGGTTAAAACAATTCATCAACACAAAATGGTCTGCAGAAGAGACTGAAGTTTTACTTACAGATTTAGGTCTTGAGGTAGAGGGCATTGAAGCTTTCGAATCTGTAAAAGGTGGGCTAAAAGGTATCCTTGTAGGTCGTGTAGAATCTTGCGAACCCCATCCAAATGCTGACCGCCTAAAGTTAACTAAAGTCAATATTGGCACAGAGACATTGCTAACTATCGTTTGCGGAGCTCCAAATGTTGCTGAAGGTCAATTAGTTCCTGTTGCAACCATTGGTTCAACCTTATATGATGATAAAGGACAACCTTGGACTATCAAGAAAGGCAAGATAAGAGGAGAAGTAAGTGAAGGTATGATTTGTGCCGAAGATGAAATAGGGCTTGGTGGAAGTCACGAGGGAATAATGGTTTTGGAAGAGGCATTACTCCCTGGAACACCCTTAAATGAAGTATTTTCGGTTGAAACTGATGAGGTTTTTGAAATTGGTTTAACACCCAACAGAGCAGACGCTATGTCTCACTGGGGAGTAGCGAGGGATTTAAGAGCTGGATTAATTCAAAATGAAATCAACTTACCTATTGACACCCCTTCTGTGAGTAGTTTTCATGTTGAAAACAGAAGCCACAGGGTGTCTATAGAAGTGAAAAAACCCAAATTGGCCCCTAGGTATTGTGGAGTTACCATTTCGGGTATTGAGGTAAAGGAATCACCAGAGTGGTTAAAAAATAAACTTAAAGCTATTGGAATAAATCCCAAAAACACTATTGTAGATGCTACAAATTATGTGATGCATGAGTTAGGGCAACCTCTACATGCTTTTGATTTAGACAAAATTAAAGATCGTAAAATTCACGTTAAAACTTTAAAGAGTGGGACTAAGTTTACCACTTTAGACGGAATAGAAAGAGAACTTCATGAAGACGATTTAATGATTTGTGACTCACAAAAACCACTTTGTATAGCTGGGGTTTTCGGGGGTCTAGAATCTGGAGTTACAGAAAACACGTCTAGCATATTTCTAGAAAGCGCTTATTTTAACTCTGTAAGCATTCGTAAAACTGCTAAAAGGCATGGTCTCAATACAGACGCTTCTTTTAGATACGAAAGAGGTATAGATCCTAATATTACAGAATTCTCTCTTAAAAGAGCGGTTTTGTTAATTCAAGAGATTTCAGGAGGTCTTGTCACTAGTGATGTAGATGATTTTTATCCTAAGAAGATTGAAGATTTTCAAGTGTTTTTAACTTTCGATAAAATAAATCATTTGATAGGACAGGAAATTGATTCTGGTATCATTAAAACAATTCTCACCTCTTTGGACATCAAAGTAAATAATGTTTCGGAAAGTGGATTGGGACTTACTATCCCAGCTTATAGAGTAGATGTACAAAGGGAAGTGGATGTTATTGAAGAAATTTTGAGAGTATACGGGTATAATAATATTGAATCTGATAGCAAGTTCAATGTTTCTGTTGCCAACTCATCTCCTTACGACGACTATAAAGTTCAAAACAAAATAGCAGATCAACTCGTATCTCAAGGTTTCTATGAAACTATGGCTAATTCTTTGACGACCAAATCTTACGTAGATTTAATCGACGATCTTAAGGAGGAACACAATGTAGATATTCTCAACGCTTTAAGTGCCGATCTTGGCGTTATGAGACAATCTATGCTATGTTCTGGTTTGGAATCTTTAAGCTATAATATCAATAGAAAAAGTACCGATTTAAAATTCTTTGAATTTGGTAAAACTTATCATAAATTTAATTCAGAATATAAGGAGCTTAAGCACTTGTCTTTATTTCTAACTGGTTTTAAATTTTCTAAGTCTTGGACCAGACCTAAAGAAACGACTAGCTTTTTTGAACTCAAAGGAGTTCTATCCAGTATTTTTGAAAAACTTGGAATGACAGATATTTCCTATCATTCAGTAGAATCTTCATTGTTTTCAGAAGGTCTTATGGGTAAAATAAAAGCTAAAACCATTGTTGAATTTGGAAGAGTAAACCCTCATATTTTACAGTCTTTTGATATTGATCAAGAAGTTTTATATGCAGATGTTCACTGGGATGCTGTCTTAGAGGTCATTCAAAATCATCAATTAAAAATAAAAGACATACCTAAGTATCCGTCTACTCAAAGGGATTTTGCATTACTCTTAGATAAATCGGTGAAATTTGATGATCTTAAAACATTGGCCTTCAAAACAGATAAGAATATTCTTAAGGATGTAGATTTATTTGATGTTTATGAAGGAGATAAGTTACCTGAAGAAAAAAAGAGCTACGCGCTTAGGTTTAAATTTCTAGATGAAGAGAAAACACTTACCGACAAGCAGGTCGATAAAGTCATGAGTAAACTCCAAAATCGATTTGAAACTGAATTCGGTGCTAGTTTAAGATAACTTGACTTTTGACGATATTTAAAATCAAAAATAGTTTTATATCAAGATGCTTTCTATTTGTAATGTGAATTGAAATGGATTGTCAAGATAACTTTGTGAAGCGAATGATTGAAGATTTTGTCCCAATTCTTAAGTTTTCAAATATTGGATATCAAGAAAGATGACGTCAAAGTATGAGTTCCTTTTAGAGCTGAAGTATTTGTAGACATAAGATCCAACCGGTGGCATGGAGGTATAGAATTTTCTAGTCTTAGAGTTAGCAATGTTTTATCATCTTCCAGATTTAATGTTAGTTCTAGTTTAATTATATATCCAAACCCTGCCAATAATAGGTTAAATATTGTTTATGAAGTGAAACAGTTAGGATCTGTAATAATACATATTTATGATGCTTCTGGTAAAGAGGTGTATAAAAAAAAAGATGCTGCTGTAGTTATTGGTAAACAAACAAATGATTTATCTTTAGTCAGTAATAATCTTGCGTCAGGCTTATATATTATTAAGGTTGTAACTCCAACCAATATATTTAATGGTAAGGTATTTTTACAAAAAAGATAAATTCGATAAATTTAATTTTATGGTTAATTTTTTTTTCCAAGGAAATAACTTAAAATAGTTTTATACAAGTGTTTTTTTGTATTTTTTTTACTGAGAATTGTTTTGGGTATATACTTTTAATCCAACATAATTACTTTTATTTGAGTATTTTTCTTCAACGGCATAAAAACTATATCTAAATATAATGAGTTTTACAACCAATAATACTCTAAAAAAACATTGTGTCTAGAAAAAAAATTCTAAATGAAAAAAAAAATATTTATTGTATTGACAGTTTTAGCGTTATTCACAATCGCTGGAATCCTTTACATCCAAAATATAAACAACTACCAAAGAGAAGGCAGTATTAAAATTTCTAAAAACAAATTCCCAATCCAAATTCACAGAGACGAAAATGGAATTGCTTATGTGTTTGCAGAAAATAAAGAAGATGTAATTCGAGGGCAAGCCTTTGTGATGGCGCAAGATCGTTTGTTTCAAATAGAATTTTACAGAGCTATTATAAAAGGAGAGGCTGCAAGTTTGTTGGGTGCTTCGATGTTGCCATCTGATATAAAAATGCAAGTGCTCGATTTAGCAGGAAATGCCAAGAAAAGTTATCAGTATTTAGACACCGAAACTAAAGAAATGCTGAGGTGGTATTGCGAAGGTTTTAATGAATATTTAAGGGTTGGTAAAGAGGAGTTTCCTGTAGAATTAAGTTTGTTAGGCATAAAACCAAAACCACTCACTCCAGAAGAAATTGTTTCGATTACTCATTTTATCGGGTTATTTCATAGTCAGAATTTAGAGGACGAGGTTTTGAGTTTAAACCTAGCAGCTCGCACAGATTTAGCCGCTTCACTTTTGCCATTGTCTATTAATTTAGAGAGAACTAAAAAGTTAGTGTTCGCTAAAGATTCTATTTTTGGAAGTCATTCTAACACAAATGAGAATAGTTTTAAACCACTTCCTACGCCTTTTTTATCCTACCCAAAATTAGGGTCTAACAATTGGGCAATTTCAGGTGAAAAATCGAAATCAGGAAAACCTATTTTATCTAATGATCCACATGTAGATGCTAGAATGCTTCCGGGTACCTTTTACCCTATTGGTTTATTTTGTCCAGAATTTAAAGCTGTAGGAATTGCAACGCCTGGGATTCCAGGAATATTGGCAGGACGAAACGAATTTGTTTCCTTTGGAATTACAAATGCCTATGGAGATAGTCAAGATTTATTTATAGAAGAAACCGATGGTGATTTTTATAGGCATAAAGGAGAGAAAATCCCTTTTGAAAAACGCAAAATAAGGATTAAAGTAAAAGATAGTACAACTGTTGAATTAGAAATTCGTTCGACAAAAAATGGCCCTGTTATTTCAGATTTTCCTGTATTTAATGTGTTGACAGACGATGTGGTGAGTCTGCGCTGGTCCTTGGCAGAGACAAAAAGTAACTCTATTGGTTTCGACCGCTTGTTAGAAACCAAAAATGTAGCTGAATTTAGAGAAGGACTGAAAGGAATGGACAATATGTTTTTTAATTATGCGATTGCAGATGTGGAAGGAAATATTGCGCATCAAGCTACAGGCTTAGTTCCTATTAGAAAAAATCATGGAGGCGAAGTGCCTACAAAAGGAAATCAAGAAGAAACTTGGTTGGGTTTTATTCCGAAGGAAGAATTACCACATATGGTAAATCCAAAAAAAGGTTGGATTGGAACCGCAAATAATGATACGCGTCCAGATGATTATCCGTATTATTATTCCAATCATTTTTCTCCATATTATAGATATCAGCGCATAAAAGAAGTTCTTTCAGAAAACAAAAAGTTTGTTGCAGAAGATTTATGGACAATGATTTTTGATGTCAAAAATATGCAAGCCGAATTATTTACGCCATTATTTATAGCTGCTTTAGAACAAAAAGAAAACACAAAAGATCTTGCAACTATTTTAAAAAACTGGGATTATAATGAGACTATTAACTCAGTAGGTGCATCTGTGTATAATGTGCTGTATAATGAACTTTTATATCTGGTTTTAAATGACGAGTTGCCAGATGAATTAGAAGAAATGTATTGGGAAAATGTGTATTACTGGAATCAGAAAGTAGATAGTTTTATTAGCTCAGAAAATACTTTTATTGACAATATAAATACACCCCAAAAAGAAACCTTAACGGCCTTAATTATAGAAGCAGGTTTTAAAACAAAAAATATTTTAACGGAAAGATTAGGCGAAAACCAAAAAAACTGGACTTGGGGTAAAATTCATACGGTGCGTTTTTTTAGTCCTATTCGTAAAGAAGGTTTTGGTAGTGGTTTGTTAGGAGCAGAAGTAATACCAAAAGCAGGCTCTAACCAAACATTAAATAGAGGCGGGTTTGTAAAAAATAAAGAAAGAGAGTTTGATACGAGTTGGTTTAGTTCTTTTAGAATGGTAGCTGATATGAATGATGATGAAAAAATAATGGGTGTTTTATCTGGAGGAAGCGCGGCAAGAATTTTTCATCCGTATTATAAGTCTCAATTAGAACAATGGAAAACAGGCGAATGGATTCCATATTGGATTTCGAAAGACAAGGTTTTAGAACATTCAGAATTTAGACTCATTTTAGAATAAAAACATATGAGTAAATTAATATAATCTCAAATTATAGACCCCTTAAATGTTAAAAAAAAAGTGTTAAATAATCCATAATATATTGTATTTAGCACTACCATAATCTAATTACGATCTCAAGTTTCGCACACATTATTTACAGGGTTAAATTGAAAAAAATAGCAGTAAAACAAAGGGAAACCCTTGGTTTTACTGCTATTTTTAAGCTACTAAAGACAAAATACAAAACATGCTTAATTACGAAGATGTCGCAAAAACACATGAAATAAAAGGGAAGTTTAATAAGGTTTGGCTTAGTTCAGAGTATTTACAAGCACATTTAAACATTTTGGGTTTCAATAAAATAAAAAATAGGTTTAGTTGGTGCAGGAAGGCAGGTTTTTCATTCGAGAGTTTGATTTCTACGCTTTTAATTTTACCCATTACAGGGATGAAATCTATTCATGAGTTTACTACTAATAAAGACAATGAATTAAGGCAATGCGGTAAAGATTCATACTATAGAATTTTAGCAAATCAAAAAATCAATTGGAGAAGTTTTTTAGCTCAGTTTATAAAACAATAGTTAGTGAAAGACCAGAACTTTACCCCCTCACTAGACACTACTAAATGCCTGATTTTTGATGACACTGATCTTCCAAAAACAGGAAAAACCATGGAAGGAGTCTCAAAAATCTACAATCATGTATCAAAAACCTTTTACTTGGGCTTCAAGCTGCTTGTAGCTGGATATTGGAACGGAAGTGTCTTCATTCCCATTGATTTTAGTTTACATCGTGAGAGTAAAACATCAAAATTAAAATACGG